>ENA-OOZD01001275-OOZD01001275.1-human-gut-metagenome-genome-assembly--contig:-NODE-1275-length-9637-cov-2.319766_pt1 | contig 9637 bp, 8 predicted proteins | sample MGYA00241186_ERZ501395 | MGnify/ENA primary metagenome ERZ501395 (study PRJEB25962, sample SAMEA2042730) | human gut metagenome | biome: human gut; feature: human-associated habitat; material: faeces... | reverse complement strand
TCTCCAACCGTGAGTTGCTTGCCACAGACTATTACCGCAAGTCTCCGCATAGCCGGAAACAGTGGGTCACCGCCCGCAGGCAGGCAGGAGTGGACGAAATGCTTTCGCAGCAGGGTATGGAACAGGCTATCAGTGTCACCATGACCGATGTAGACCTTTATGAGAACAACATCACCTTGTTCACCAATAAGTTTGTCAGTCCGCTATCCTCCCTTGGGCCGTCTTTCTACAAATATTATCTGATGGATACGCTTACCGTTGCCGGAAAGCCTTGTGTTGACTTGACATTTGTCCCTTTCAACTCCGAGTCGTTCGGTTTTACGGGACATTTATACGTCATGCTGGACAGTACCTATTTTGTAAAGCGTGCCGTCATGAACTTTCCTCAGAAAATAAATCTGAACTTTGTGGACTACATGAAGATTGAACAGAATTTTGACCGCGCGGAGGACGGTACGAGGCAGTTGCTCAATGAGAGTATCACTACGGAGTTCAAGTTGGTGGACAATAGTGACGGTATTTATGCCAAGCGGGATGTGTATTACAGAAATTATCAGTATGAACCGGATGACAAGGCTCTGCAGGCTTTCCGAAAAGCGGAAAAGGTGATTGAAGAGACATCGGCTTCCGGCTATTCGGAAGCATATTGGGATGCCAACCGCCAGGTGGAGGTCAGCAAGAAAGAGACTTCGGTGGACAAGATGATGGCCCAGTTGCGCAGCTATCCCGTTTATTTCTGGACGGAGAAAGTGTTGAAGGTGCTGTTCACGGGGTATATTCCCGCTCCGAAGGAAAAAGAACCTTTGTTCTATATCGGTATGATGAATACCACTATCAGCGGAAATACACTGGAAGGGGTGCGCTTGCGTGCCGGCGGTATGACGACGGCATGGCTCAATCCGCATTTGTTCGGCAGGGGCTATATGGCATACGGTTTTCGCGACCATCGTGTAAAGGGACTCGCCGAACTGGAATATTCTTTTCATAGGAAGAAGGAATATGCCAATGAATTTCCTATACATTCGTTGAAGCTCCGTTACTTGTCAGACGTCAATCAATATGGACAACACTATCTTTATACCAGTCAGGATAATGTTTTTCTTGCCTTGAAACGTCAGAAGGATGACCGTATCGGTTATCAGCGGAAGGCGGAACTGACCTATACCAATGAGTTCCATTCCGGCTTTTCCGTACAGATGACGGCGCGCCTGCGTAAAGATGAATCATCCCATCTGATTCCTTTCGTCAAGCAGGACGACCATAATACGTATGTAAAAAGTATTTCGACCAGTGAACTGGAATTGAAGCTGCGCTATGCTCCCAACGAGAAATTCTTCCAGACCCAATGGAACCGTTTCCCCGTTTCGCTGGATGCTCCGGTCTTTTCGCTTACACATACCATGGCTGCCAAAGGGGTACTGGGAGGAGACTATACCTATCACTATACGGAAGCGGGTTTTCAAAAGCGTTTCTGGTTCTCGGCATTCGGTTATACGGACGTTATCCTGAAAGCCGGAAAAGTCTGGAATAAGGTTCCTTTCCCTTTGCTCGTCATTCCCAACGCGAACTTGTCCTATACCATACAGCCCGAGTCCTATTCACTGATGAATGCCATGGAATTCATGAACGATGAATACGCTTCCTGGGATGTGACCTATTACTTGAACGGCTGGCTCTTCAACCGTATTCCTTTGTTGAAAAAGTTGAAATGGCGTGAAGTGCTTTCCTGTCGCGGCTTGTATGGGAATTTGAGTGATAAGAATAATCCGGCTTTTCAGCAGGATTTGTTCCGTTTTCCTGCTGGAAGTACCACCATGGGACATACGCCATACGTAGAGGCAGGTGTAGGCATTGAAAATATTTTCAAGGTGTTGCGTGTCGATTATGTATGGCGTCTGACTTACCGAAATTTACCGGATGTAGACAAATCCGGGCTCAGAATCAGTCTACACATGACATTTTAACTTAAATCTTACTAATAGGACATTAAATCGGATAAAATGACTAATCCCAATTGAGTAAAATACCCTAAATTTGAGCAATTTTTTAAACTCTAAATAATACAATGGCAATGAAAGAAAACATTAAGCCGGCAACCGGACGCTTGGGCGTGCTGGTAGTCGGAGTAGGTGCGGTTGCAACCACCATGATTACCGGTACATTAGCTGCTCGCAAGGGCTTGGCAAAAGCTATAGGCTCAATCACACAAATGGCTGCTATGCGCATGCAGGATGGCAAAGAAAAACTTATCAAAGACATAGTGCCTTTGGCTGATTTGAATGATATCGTTTTCGGCGGTTGGGACATTTTCCCGGACAACGCCTACGAAGCTGCTATGTATGCCGAGGTTTTGAAAGAGAAAGACTTGAATTTGGTAAAAGACGAACTGCAAGCCATCAAGCCGATGCCTGCTGCATTCGACCACAATTTTGCAAAACGTTTGAACGGTACGTATATTAAGAAGGCTGCTACTCGCTGGGAAATGACAGAGCAGTTGCGTGAGGATATCCGTAACTTCAAGGCAGCCAATAACTGCGAGCGTATTGCTGTGCTGTGGGCTGCAAGTACCGAAATATATATTCCGCTGTCCAAAGAGCACGAATCTCTCGCTGCTTTGGAGCAGGCAATGAAGGAAAACAATACTGAAGTTATCTCTCCGAGTATGTGCTATGCATATGCTGCCATTGCAGAAGGCGCTCCGTTTATTATGGGTGCTCCTAATCTGTGTGTGGATACTCCGGCTATGTGGGAATTCTCCAAGAAAATGAATGTGCCCATTTCCGGTAAGGACTTCAAGAGTGGCCAGACTTTGATGAAGACGGTGCTTGCTCCGATGTTCAAGACCCGTATGCTGGGTGTAAGCGGCTGGTTCTCTACGAATATTCTGGGTAACCGTGACGGCGAGGTACTCGACCAACCGGAGAACTTCAAGACAAAAGAGGTCAGCAAGCTGTCTGTTATCGACAATATCTTCGAACCGGAGAAATATCCTGACTTGTACGGTGATGTTTATCATAAGGTACGCATCAACTACTATCCTCCTCGTAAGGATAACAAGGAAGCATGGGACAACATCGATATTTTCGGCTGGATGGGCTATCCGATGGAAATCAAGGTTAACTTCCTGTGCCGTGACTCCATTCTTGCTGCTCCCATCGCGCTCGACTTGGTTATTTTCAGTGATTTGGCATTGCGTGCAGGCATGTGCGGCATCCAGACGTGGCTGTCTTTCTTCTGCAAGAGCCCGATGCACGATTTCGAGCATGAGCCGGTACACGATTTGTTCCAGCAATGGCGCATGGTGAAAGAGACTCTCCGCAACATGGTGGGTGAAACAGCACCGAGTTATCTGGATTAAAAAAACAGTGATAAGGTGATAAAAATAAGGTGGTAAGGTGATAGAGTGATAGCACTTTACCACTTTATCACTTTTATTACTTTATTGCATTTATCACTTTACCGTTTTTATCGCATTTATCACCTCATTACTTTTTTGATGAAGAAACCCTCCCTCCTCCCAGTCATTATCGGTACGGGCTTTGGCTCGGGCTTTTCTCCTTTTGCACCCGGCACTGCGGGAGCTTTGCTGGCTACGCTTATCTGGTTCGGGTTGTCTTATCTGGTTTCAAGTGCCTGCCTTTTGTGGCTGACAGTAGCATTGATTTTGGTATTTACACTTGCCGGTATCTGGGCTGCTAACCGCCTGGAGGCATCTTGGGGCGAAGACCCTTCGCGCGTGGTGGTCGATGAAATGGTCGGTGTGTGGATTGCTTTGCTTGCAGCGCCTGCCGGACACGTATGGTATGCGTTGGGAGCGTTTGTCTTGTTCCGCTTGTTTGATATATTCAAGCCCTTGGGCATTCGCCGTATGGAAAGTCTGCCGGGTGGAATCGGGGTAATGATGGACGATATTCTGTCCGGAGTCTACGGATTTATAATTTTGATTGTGGCAAGATGGATAATCAGTTGAAATCAAATGGCAAAGGTGTGTCGTGGCGCCATTCTGTCTGGATCTTCTTCAAGGCCCAGATTTCTGCGCAATTCGCAAGCTTTGTCGATTTTCTGGTGACTATCCTTCTGGTGAAGGCTTTTGCTGTTTTTTATCTTTATGCCACATTCACGGGTTCCGTAGTAGGAGGCATTGTAAACTGTGCCATTAATTACGGATGGGTGTTTCATGCCGAAGACTGCAAGAAAACGCATGTTGCCGTCAAGTACCTCTTTGTCTGGGGAGGCAGCATTATACTGAATACCTGGGGCACTTTTGCACTGACCGAGTGGCTTACGGGCATGACATGGGTCAATGGATTGTTGGGATATTATATCGACAATGTATTTATTCTGTCAAAGATAATAGTAGCAGTGCTGGTAGCTTTTTTTTGGAACTACCATCTGCAACGTTTTTTCGTTTATCGTAATCACAATATAAAAGGCTTTCTGAAACATTATTTAGAGAACAAAAAAGACGAATATGAATTATAGAGATTGGTTGCAGCAGGTGATATACAAGATTATCAATCCTGTGGTGCATGGTATGATTAGAATTGGCATTACGCCTAACTTTATTACGACTACGGGGCTGGTGCTGAATATCGTGGCGGCTGCCTTGTTTGTGTATGCCGGGGTGTACAAGAGTGGTGAACTGGCCTATGTAGGCTGGGGAGGCGGTATTGTGCTCTTTGCCGGGTTGTTTGACATGATGGACGGACGTGTGGCACGCGTGGGTAAAATGAGTTCTACTTTCGGTGCGCTCTACGACTCCGTACTCGACCGTTACAGCGAGCTCGTGACATTGTTCGGCATCTTCTATTACCTGATGCTGCAAGGCTATTTGTGGGGCTCCATCATTACATTCATTGCGCTGATAGGTTCGCTGATGGTGAGTTACGTGCGTGCCCGTGCCGAAGGTTTGGGGCTGGAGTGTAAAGTGGGTTTCATGCAGCGCCCCGAACGCGTTGTGCTGACTGCCCTCGGTGCCATGTTCTGCGGTATCTTTGGTGATTGTACTTTATTCGACCCGATGCTGATACTGATTGTGCCTATGGCAGTGATTGCAATATTGGCGAATTTGACGGCATTTGCCCGCTTGGCGCATTGCTATAAACTACTGAAAGACAAGGAATGAAAAATAGTTTGTTTCCCTCTGTGAGAGAGGCGGTGCTGGTGATTGTCATCACAGCGTTTTTCCTGATTCTGACAGCGGTCTGTATCGGGCTTCGTCCGGAACATTTCCTGATGGCGGGTGTATTTTTGGTATTGTTCTTTGCCGGACAGACAACCCGTAAGTTGGCTGTTGCCGTTTTTCATATTCGGCATTTCGTATGACTGGATGCGCGTATATCCCAATTACCAGGTGAATCCCATTGATGTAAAAGGACTTTATGAGGCAGAAAAATCCCTTTTTGGCTTGTCTGTAGACGGTGCTGTCCTTATCCCTTGTGAGTATTTTGCTTTGAACCATTGTCCTGTTGCCGATTTCTTTGCCGGGATATTCTATCTCTGTTGGGTACCGGTTCCCATTGCATTCGGGTTGTGGCTCTATCTGAAGGGTGACCGTAAGGTATATCTTCGTTTTGCGATGGTGTTCCTGCTGGTTAATCTCATCGGTTTTGCCGGCTATTACATCCATCCCGCTGCTCCGCCCTGGTATGCCATGAATTATGGTTTCGAGCCGATACTCGACACTCCGGGCAATGTGGCCGGCTTAGGACGTTTTGACGAATTGCTGGGATGCTCCATCTTCAACTCCATTTACGGAAGGAATGCCAATGTATTTGCAGCAGTGCCCTCGCTCCATGCCGCCTATATGGTGGTGGCTTTGGCCTACGCGGTTATGGACCGCAGCAAAAAGTGGTTGATAGCGTTGTTTGCGGTGATTATGGTCGGTATCTGGTGGACGGCTGTCTATTCGGGACACCATTATCTGATTGATGTGATGCTGGGCATCTCTTGTGCATTGCTGGGTATTTTTGTTTTTGAGAAAGGACTGATGAAGTGGGGAGCGTTCGGACGCTTCTTTGAAAGATACAGTCGATACATTAAATAAGGTATACAATGAATAATTTTGTTTTTTATAGTCCTACAGAGTTTGTCTTTGGCAAGAATACTGAAGTGCAAGTCGGTGCATTGGCACGTAAGTATGGTGCACAAAAGGTGATGATAGTATATGGAGGCGGTTCTGTTGTACGGAGTGGTCTGCTGGATAGGGTGAAGCAATCCTTGCAGGAAGCCGGTGTGGCTTATTGCGAAATGGGAGGTGTCCAGCCCAATCCCATTGACGGTAAGGTATACGAAGGTATTCAGCTTTGCCGTCGTGAGCAGGTGGATATGATGCTTCCTGTGGGAGGTGGTTCGGTCATAGATACGGCAAAGGCCATTGCTGCCGGAGCCCTCTATGATGGTGACTTTTGGGATTTCTTTATCGGTCGTGCCAAGGTGGAGAAAGCGTTGAAAGTAGCCGTGGTGCTGACTATCCCGGCTGCCGGAAGCGAAGGTTCGGGCAATACGGTAATTACCAAGACAGAGACACTCCAAAAACTGGGGCTCTGTGCCCCCGAGCATTTGCGTCCCGTATTTTCCATCATGAATCCTGAACTGACCTACACCCTTCCGGCTTATCAGACGGCTTGTGGTATTGCCGACATGATGGCTCACATCATGGAGCGTTATTTCACAAATACACCGGATGTGGAAATCAGCGACCGGCTTTGTGAAGGTACCTTGACAGCTATCATTAAAGAAGCTTACCGGGTGAAACAGCAACCGGACAACTATGCCGCGCGTGCCAACATTATGTGGTGTGGCACTGTGGCGCATAACGGAACTTGTGGGGTAGGGCGTGAGGAAGACTGGGCATCCCATGCACTGGAACATGAAATCAGTGCTATCTATAATGTAGCCCACGGTGCCGGCTTAGCTGTAATCTTCCCTGCCTGGATGGCTTTTATGGCAGAACATAATCCGGCAAAGATAGCCCAGTTTGCCCATCGTGTTTTTGATATACCCAAGTCCGAAGATTTGGAAGAGATGGCTTTGGCAGGTGTTGCCCGACTGAAACACTTTTTCCGTTACATGGGCTTGCCGGTTGGCTTTAAGGAGTTGGGTATCGAGCATCCCGATATAGACCGTATGCTCGTCAGTCTGCGGCGCAATAAAGGCGAACTGCTTGGCAACTACGTGAAGCTGACCATGACTGATTGCAGGGAAATCTATCGTTTGGCTTTATAGCGGAAGGCATGTTTGAGGAGAGCTCCCCCAAAGCAAGAGATAAAAAAGACGGCGAAGATAAATACCCTTCGCCGTCTTTTTTATTTGATTTCGATTTCTTCCTTCATGTCTATCTCTTCCCCTTGCAGGTCGTAGAATACATATTCCAGGAATGCTAATTTCTGGTTTGGAATAATCTTGATACCGAATCCGTACTTCATCTGCCACTTCCGTTTCAAGGAGACGAGTCCCTGATTGACGTAGGCTGCGATGTACGGGTGGATGTGTAACGAGAATTTCTTTATCTTCAATTTGTTGACCAGGTAGTCAATCTTACTCTCTAAGGTGTCCGTAAAGAGGATGGACGATTTGATGGTGCCTTTACCGAAGCAGGTGGGACAGGTTTCCGTCGTATTTACATCCATAGCCGGGCGTACACGCTGGCGTGTAATCTGCATCAGTCCGAATTTACTGAGCGGCAGGATGTTGTGACGTGCCCTGTCTTTCTGCATGTTGGCACACATACGTTCGTAAAGCTTCTGTCGGTTTTCGGCTTCATTCATGTCGATGAAGTCCACCACGATGATACCACCCATATCCCTTAGTCTGAGCTGGCGTGCCAGTTCGTCGGCTGCACCCAGATTCACTTCCAGTGCGTTGGCCTCCTGCCCGTTGGCATTCTTGGTGCGGTTACCGCTGTTCACGTCTACTACGTGAAGCGCCTCAGTATGCTCAATAATCAGGTAGGCACCACTTTTGTATGAAATGGTCTTGCCGAATGACGACTTGATTTGTTTGGTGATACCAAAATTGTCGTAAATGGGGAGTTGACCTTTGTACAGCTTCACGATTCCTGCCCGTTCAGGGGCGATGAGGGTTACGTAATCCTTGATTTCGTGGTACACAGCCTCGTTGTTCACGTGGATGTTTTCGAAGGAAGGATTGAACAAGTCGCGCAACAGTCCTACGGCACGGCTGGTTTCTTCGTAAATCAGTGTCGGAAATTTGGTGGCCTTCTGTACTTTTGTAATGGCATCTTCCCAATGTTTCAGTAATACTTTAAGCTCTCCGTCGAGCTCGGCAACACGTTTTCCTTCGGCCACGGTGCGGACGATGACGCCGAAGTTTTTCGGCTTGATACTCATCAGCAGTTGCTTGAGGCGTGCGCGCTCTTCGCTCGATTTAATTTTTTGTGATACGGAAACCTTGTCATTGAAGGGAATCAGCACGAGGTATCTTCCGGCAAAGGAAAGTTCGGAAGTCAGTCGCGGCCCTTTGGTAGAGATAGGTTCCTTGACAATTTGCACCACTACTTCTTGTCCCACCTTGAGTGTGTTGGAAACCGTTCCGTCCTTTTCAAGGTCGGGAAGTATGGTTGCTTTGGTAATGGGATTCAGCTTCTTCTTGTCGCTTAAAGTTTGCTTTACGTACTTCTCTAACGAGTTAAATTGAGGACCCAGGTCCAGATAATGAAGAAAAGCGTCTTTCTCGTAACCCACGTCCACGAAGCAGGCATTCAGGCCGGGCATCAATTTCTTGACGCGTCCCAAATACATGTTGCCCACCGAAAAGGAGATGTTTCTTCCTTCGCTCTGGAGTTCCACCAGCTGCTTGTCTTCAAGCAGTGCAATGGATACCTCTTTGGGCTGTACGTCTACAACGAGTTCGCTTGTCACAATAATTGGCTTTTAAATGATTCTATTTACTACTTAAACAAAGAACAAACCCGCGAGACATTTTGCTTCACAAGTTTGTTCTTTATTTTGTCCTTCAGACTAAAAATTACTTTTTGCTTTTATGTCTGTTCTTTCTTAGTCTTTTTTTACGCTTGTGCGTAGACATTTTATGTCTTTTTTTCTTCTTTCCGCTTGGCATAGCTTCAAAATTTTTATGGGTTAATACTATTGTTTATTATTTCTTCACTGAGAGGGTGAACGTTTTTGCAGGCTTAAATGCCGGAATGTTATGTTCCGGAATGATTATTGTAGTGTTCTTGGAGATGTTGCGAGCAGTTTTCTGGGCTCTTTTCTTCACTACAAAACTACCAAACCCGCGGAGGTAAACATTTTCATCTTTGGATAAAGATGCCTTTACTGCGTCCATGAATGCTTCAACGGTTGTAAGTACGGTTGTCTTATCAATTCCGGTGTTCTTTGTAATTTCGTTTACAATATCAGCTTTAGTCATTTTTCTTTAAAAAAAATATTATTACTATAGTTTTCCTAATTTTTTGGACTGCAAATATATAGCTTTTCCGTGGCTCTAAAAAATATATTTCGGACAATTTTCTAAAAAAGTCTTGGCATTAAGCTTTGTTAGGCTGAAAATGAAGTATTTTTGCAGCATGAATATTTTTAGCGGAACATTGTTGGACTGGTATGCGGAGAACAAACGCGACCTTCCGTGGCGAAATACCACGGACCCTTATCTG
>ENA-OOZD01001271-OOZD01001271.1-human-gut-metagenome-genome-assembly--contig:-NODE-1271-length-9647-cov-3.960279_pt1 | contig 9647 bp, 9 predicted proteins | sample MGYA00241186_ERZ501395 | MGnify/ENA primary metagenome ERZ501395 (study PRJEB25962, sample SAMEA2042730) | human gut metagenome | biome: human gut; feature: human-associated habitat; material: faeces... | reverse complement strand
GCCAGCGCGAAAAATTCGCTTCGCATCTTGGCGCATTCTCATTTGGAAATAGTATTACGTTAGCGTAAAAGAGAAATTTGCTTTACATCCGAGCGTATTTCAGTGCAAATGCAAAAGAAAAATATACGCTATTTTTGAAAATCGCGTAAAAAACGGCGAAGAAATTGCCAGTTATAATGGAGGGGAAAGCTGTCATGCAGCAAAATAATAATTCCCCGCGGAGGAAAAAGATGAGCTTTACAATGAAAGATGCTTACAGCGTTATGCTGAGGGAGTACCCGGATGTAATGAACATCGAGCAGATGAGCCAAGCATTGGGGGTAAGCACCAAAACGGGTTACGGTCTGCTGAAAAGTGGCAAAGTTGCCTGCTTGAAGGTCGGACGCGCTTATCGGATTCCCAAGGTGCATCTGCTGGATTACATGAAGGTTATGGAGCAGGAGAAGTCAGGGAAAACTAACGGATGATAGCGGCGCAGCGACAAAAAGATGAGGGAGGGACAAGATTGTGGTTGCAGGACATTTGCAGGAAAAGAAAGGGTACTACTATGCGGTGCTCAGTTACAAGGATGCTGATAAGCGACGCAGGACAAAGTGGATTGCCAGCGGTCTGCCTGTGAAAGGCAATAAGAAGAAAGCAGAAGAATTTCTTCAGGAGCAGCGGCGCAGCTTTGAGATTCCGCTGGCGGATCAGCCTATTGCCAAAGATGGGCAGGAACTTTTTGCAGATTATCTTCAGCGATGGCTGCAAGTCGCCAAGACAACGGTTGCACCGACCACCTATGGTTCTTACGGCGGGCTGCTTCGGAATCCGATTGACCCGTGGTTCCGGAAGAAGCGAATTACGCTGCAAGGGCTGACCGCTTCCGATCTTCAGGCGTTTTATATGGAGCAGGGGAGGCGCGTGAAGCCGAACACAGTCATTCATTACCATGCTGTGATTCATCGAGCGCTCAAATATGCTGTCAAGATGGATTTGATTTCTGTGAATCCGGCGGATAAGGTAGACCGCCCGCGCAAAAATGGCTATCAGGCGAATTTTTATTCGGAAAGTGAAATTGCAGCGCTGTTTGCTGCAATTTCAGATACGCTGATTGAAGTGCCGGTGAAACTGGCAGCCTTCTATGGTCTGCGCCGCAGCGAGGTGATGGGCTTGCGCTGGGATGCCGTTGACTTTGTGCATAACACCATTTGCATTCGGCACACAGTGACTGGATGCACGATTGACGGGCAGTACCAAATTATCGCGGCGGACACGACCAAGACTCGCTCCAGCCGCCGAACACTGCCGCTTGTGCCTACTGTGCGTGAAATGCTTCTCCGATTGAAGGAACAGCAGGAGCAGAACCGAAAAATCTGCGGTCAATCTTATAGCCGGGAGTTTGCAGATTACATTTGCGTCAATAAACTGGGGGGAACGGATTCGCCCAGCATATCTTTCCAGTTGTTTCAGCAAAGCGCTGGAACAAAACCACTTGCGGCATATCCGCTTTCACGACCTGCGCCACCCGTATGTCAAGCCCACGACAAAAAATTTATAACTTTTTTTGCAGTTTTTCGGGCAGCTTCATAGCTGCCCATAGCTGTTTCAAATGGGTGTTCACGGTTATACTTCCTTTTCGGATTCCTTAGTTTCTAAGAAATCCTGTGTTGCATATTCAATCTCAATCCGATCTCCTGGAAAGACGTAAACTTTATTGATAAGCCGGTCAATCAGAGCTTTTGTCAGCATGTTGGCATTTCCGACTTTCTGCACAATTTCCTGTTGTTTCAGCTTAATCTCATAATCACTTTTTATCTGCTTTGTCTGTGCAGTGATGACAGCATGAACATTTTTGGCTTGTACCAGTTCCGTGTCATAAACCGCTTTTCGTGTCCGATAGGTTTCCAAATCAATCTCTCCGAGTGCATACTGCTCATAAAGATACCGCTTGCTGTCTTGAATAGAACGGAGTTTTTCTTCATGTTCGGCCTGCTGGACTGTCTGCAAATCCAATTTATCCTTATTGCTGTCAATTCCCAATGCCGGACACATTTGAGCCCGAATTGTTTCAAATACAACCTGCTCCAGATCAGCCATCTTTATGCGCACACCATGACAAGGAAGCGTTTCAGCCACCTCGGAATGACGGCAATAAAACCACGCACCATTTCGTAGAGACATTGCATGATCGCAGCATCCACAGAATACCTTACCGCGGAGCAGATAATCACGCGGTTTTTTATTTGACAGAGAGAAACGCTTAATTGAAGCATTGGCTTTTTCAAATAGATCCACACTTATAATAGCCGGATGATGGTTCGGGATTTTGAACCACTCACTTTCATCCTTTAACTGTGTATGTCGGCTGCCAATCTCTTTTACCTTTCTCTTGCCAATTACATAGGTACCGATATATCTTTGATCTTCTAAAATACGCAGGACCGTTGATGTACTCCAAACGCCGTTTGTTCGGGAAACATTGTAATAGTCCTTGCCTTTAAGTTTGCGATATTCCCCAGGGGTGGGGATATTCATGGCATACAATTTTCTTATGATCTCGGCTGCGGTGTTGCCTTCAGACGCCCATTGAAATATCATCTGCACATTCGAGGCAACATCCTCGTCCGGTTCCATACGTCCGTCTGCACTCTTGCGATAGCCGTAAGGACAGATGACACTCTGATATTCCCCACGACTCATTTTTGCGTATTTTGCACTTTTGGTTTTCATGGACATATCCCGGCTATAACACTCGCTGATAAGATACTTGAAAGCAATATCAATCCCTCCGGTATCACCTTTGAAATTAGCTGTGTCAAAATCATCACTGACGGAAATAAAACGGGTGTGGTAAAGAGGAAATACCCGCTCAATAAAATAGCCGGTTTCAATGCTGTTACGTCCAAATCGGGAAAGGTCTTTTACAATAATACAGTTGATTTTTCCGGCCTGAACCATTGTTAAAAGTTCCTGCACCGCCGGACGCTCAAAGTTTGTCCCCGTATGACCATTGTCAATAAATTCCAAAATCTCGCTGTTATCCCATTCCGGCAGAGACATAGCTTTTTCACGAAGAATCAGTTTTTGATTTGGTATGCTCAAACTTTCAGTTTTGAAATCTTCCACAGAAAGACGGATATAAAGAGCAATCACATAGTTGCGCACGGTTCCACCGCCTTTCCCTGAAATTCATTTTTGAAACGGAAGGTCACATGAATATTCCGCTCGTGGTCTATCTCAATTCGTTCAATGAGCCGTTCAATCAGTTCCGCAGTCAGCACATGATCCTGTGCCAGTGTTTTTGCATCCTTTTCCATTGCACGGTATCTGGCAAGCTGGTTGTCCAGGGAGTCCATAGATTTTTCAAATACTTCAATCTCACCAGACAGAGCATTGATAGCATGTTCATAATCCGCTTTCAATTCAAAGTATTCGTCATTTGTCAAAATACCCTGTACAAAATTTTCATATAGGCCACGGATCAGCCGGCGTGTTTTTTCAATTTCCTGCCGTTTGGCCGACATCTGAATTTTCAGCTTATCTTTTTCCTGTTTTTGTCTTGCCTCCAACTGAAAGAGTGGCAGCGACATTCCCAGCGCAACTGTCAGCTCTTTTTCAAGAATAGCCGTAACAGTAGAAATCAGTTCTTTCTCCTGTATCATCGCACCTTTGCAGCTATCTTTTTCTACCCGGCTGTTTGTAAGGCAGTGGAACCAGTAAGTGTCGGGTCCTTTCCGGCGCTCGGCGCGTTGCCTGTGAAGGCTTCTGCCACAATCAGCACAGAATACTTTACCTTTGAAAATGTTTGGTGTGTAGGGACGTTTTGGAGTTGCTTTGCTTTCTTCACAGATCTGTTTTCTGTATTCCTGAACTGCATTAAACAACTCATGGCTGATGATCGGTTCATGGGTGCATTTTGCAATAATCAGATTATCTTCTCCAGCCTTGACCTGCTGATGATCTACAATCTTTGTTTTTCCTTGCACCAGATCGCCTGTATAGACTTCGCTTTCTAAAATTTTCATCACTGTACGGGTCTGCCATTTGCCGCTTCCAATCAGACCCGGACTGGTAATTTCGCCAGTGGCCTTTTTATAATGGCTCGGTGCCGGAAGCCCCATCTCATTTAGATTGCGGACAATCCGGTTCAGTGCCACATGCTCATGTGCCCATTCAAAAATCTGTTTTACCACAGGGGCAGTATTTTCATCAATCAGAAGTTTATGGCAATTATCAGGATCTTTCCTGTAACCGTAAGGTGCCCGTGCACCAACATAGTCGCCGTCTTTCATAGCCTGCCGCGCTTGTGCTTTGATTTTTCGTCCAATGTCCAGAGCATAGGCTTCATTGATCATATTTTTCAAAGGCAGCATGATACCGCCATGAAGATTTCCGGAATCCGCTGTATCAAACTGATCCGTAACAGCAATGAAACGAACATTATGAGCATGGAAATACTGTTCGATATAATAACCTGTGTCAATAGAATTTCGCCCTAATCGGGAAAGATCCTTAACAATCACACAGTTAATGTGGCCTGCTTCAATATCAGATAGCATTTGCTGAAATCCAGGGCGGTGAAAATTTGTCCCTGTCGCTCCGTTGTCGATATAGGTATCATACACAACGAAGTCCGGTTTATCTGAAAGAAAGTCATTCAGTACCAGCTTTTGATTTTCTACTGAGCAGCCCCGCTTTTTGTTATCCTCCACAGAAAGACGGATATACAGAGCTACATGTACATATAAAGATGGTGCCGGCATAGGTGCCGCCGTCTGTTTTCTGCTTTTTCTTGCCATTTAGCCCACCATCCTTTCTTCATTTTTTGTAGCAATCTGTTCCGCCAAAGAGATTGCTTTCTGATATTCATCCTGGTAATTAAATTCAATATGCAGTTCATCTTTACCCATTACCCGTATGCTTCGGATAAGCTGCATGACTGCCCGGCGGTCAATATCCTCCATAGTAGAAAATCTCATAAAATGGTTGATCCAACGATTTCGTTCGCTTCGGTTTTCCAATACATCTGTAAGTTTATCGTTCCATTCAGCGATTGCCTTTTGGAACAGTTCAATATCTGCATTGTATTTTCGCTTATAAGAGAGAAATTCTTCCTTTGTCAGAATTCCACTCACCAGATTTTCATAGAGTTTTGCCTTAAAGCCCTCGGTCTGTGCTACACGCTTTTCATTTACTCTGATCTGTGCGGCATATTCCTGTGCCAATTCCCGGTTGATCCGTTCCTGACTGATACTGGACAGCAGGGCATCCAGAGAAGCAACATTTTCAATATGTCCTTTCAAACTGTCCTGCACACATTCAATCAGATCCGACTCTTTCAGCATGACCGACGATGTGCAGCCATTCTTTTTGCCGGTCGGGCAGTAATAATAGTGATACTCTTTATCTTTATAGCGGTTCGTCTTGCGGGTCATACGGCAGCCACAGCAGCCGCAGATCAAAATACCGGAAAAAAGGTAAACCTTATCCGATTTGGGAGAAGTCCTTGTGTCAATCCTGCGGAGCCGTTGCACCAGATCAAAATCGTGCTTTTGTATGATCGCTTCATGGGTTCCCTCCACACGAATCCATTCCGAAGAAGGTTTGTCCTCACGCTCTTTTAATTTGAAATGGGGCGTTGTCTGCTTGCCCTGGACCAGTGTTCCGGTGTAAGTTTCATCCTGTAAAATGCGGATGATTGTAGTTGCAGACCATTTGCAATCCTTTCGGTCTGTATAGCCACCTTTTGCATGAGGCATTCCGTGATTGCGCTTATACGCCAAAGGTGAAAGAATTCCTAATCGGTTCAGTTCATCCGCTATATGGGAAGTGCTGAATCCTTCCAGCCGTTTTCTGAAAATATCCCGCACAACATTGGCAGCATATTCGTCTACTTCCAGGCTCTTGTGTTTATCGCCGACTTTCACATAACCATAGATGGTAAAAGCACCTACAAAATCCCCGCTGCGCCGTTTTACTTCCAGGGCGCTCCGTGTCTTAACAGAAATATCCCGACAGTAAGCCTCATTCATAATGTTTTTGACAGAAACCGTGAGATCATCGGCAGCGTCATTTTCTGTGTCCACATTATCGTTAATTGCGATAAAACGCACTCCATAGGCTGGAAATACCCTGCGCATATAACGGCCTGTTTCTATGTACTCACGACCTAAGCGGGAGAGGTCTTTGACAATCACGCAGTTAGCTTCGCCTTGTTCGATCATCCGCATCATTTCCTGAAATGCCGGGCGATCAAACAAAACACCACTATAACCATCGTCAATTTTTTCTGCCACAACCTCAATTTCCGGGTGTCGGGCTATGTAGTCATCGATCAGGCGCCGCTGGTTAGCAACGCTGTCACTTTCTACTGTTTTATCATCCGTATAAGAAAGACGGATGTACTTAATCGCTTTGTAAACCTGCATAAAAAAACACTCCTTTCGTTGCACAGAAAAATCCCCGCAATTCAAGAAGTGTGGTTAATCCATATTCAATTCCTTTTCCGATTCTTATTCTACCATGCTTTTACGGAAAAGTCAGCCCCTTTCTTAAAATTGCAGCTATCGCAAAATACCTTTGATACATTCTTCCAGGGTAGCACCTTCAGCAGAAAAGCTGGCCTGTACAGTAAAACGCCCACACTTAAAATGGTATGGATTTTTGATTTGCTGAACAAATTCTGCAATCCGTTCATCACGAGAAAGTTCTTTGTTGACAGAGACATCCCGAATGTCTACCAGTGTACCCACTTCACTGACAATGGTATTCAATTCCATAGTATCAACTCCCTTCTGAAAACTGTGTTATCAAAACCACATGAATAGGTCGGATCTATGGTTATTACACACATAAATCCGGCCCATTATATCTGATTTCGATTTTACTGCCGTATTTGCCACGCACCCCGGCAAGTCCTTCTGTTATAAGGACGGGGCTGTTACAGGCTGCGGATAGCGTCACCGCATCATAGTCCCGCATACGCCGCCGCTTTGCCAGAGCAAGCAAACGCCGCAGGAACTCTCCCCAAGTCTTTAGGAAGCTGTGAAGAAGTACCATTATGATCTGCGTCGTTATCGCGTCCGGCCTGCCACAGCCGGTTTCGTAGGTTGCGTTTATCGCTCGGACAGCCTGGATCCATCACCTCCTTAGGCCGCCTGTCACCGCGCCGCCCCATCTGCCGCTCGGAACACAGAATGAAGTACCTGTAACAGCGTATATTCGGTTGTCAAGGAACAAGCAAGGGGCATGGCAGACAAATTGATATTGCAGTTGGGGTGGGAGGATGTATATGCTTCCTTACCACACCCGTCCAGCTTGTCCCGCCGAATATGTCCCTCTACTATTCAGTACATTTTTAGGGGCAAAGTTGCCGTCTGTTATAAAATTTCTTTGAAATATTTTTCCAGACTACGCAATCCGGCTTCGATAGAACGGGTGATCCGGCTTTTGTGTGTTCCTTCCGCTTTGGCAATATCTGCTTTGCTCATGCCAAGAAAAAAGTGTGCATAGATTCGTTGGCGCTGCTTTACCGGAAGTTTGGAAAGACCTTTATAAATCAACTCCGTCATTTGGCGCTGTTCCCAAATTTCTGCCGGGTTAAGAGGCTTTTGCAATATCTCACGCTCAATACCTTCGTCTCGATCCAGAGAGTAAAATGCTTTATAGCGGTATGTACGAATCCGATAGGCTTCTTCCAACAACATATATTCCCGAAGCAACAAAGCAACTTCATCCGGCACCTCAACGATCATGTCCTGTGTATAATACGGGTAATAATCCCGAAGATTGATTTTCTTCATAGTAATTTCCTCCAATTTCGATGTTTGAGTTGATGGCAAAAATCGAAATCAGAGGGTGGGCTGCGGCAGCGATAAGGTCTAAGTCTCTTTCTGATTAAAAAAAGGGTACAAAAAAGCGCGCCCGTACAAAGAACAGGCGCGCCAAAGCAGCAGTATAAAATTTTTCCGGGAGGTTGACAGCGAAAATGCTCAAACTTTGTCGAAACCAAAAACGCCGCAATCCATACGAGCTGGACTACGACGTATAGGTGACTGAATGTAAAGCAGTTTATCTGCAGATCTGTGTTGCATAGACGCATAGGCATTTCCTCCCATCAAGGAGGAACCTGAATCGGCTGCTTGATACCTCCTTGGGAGAAAATTATATCGGTTATGTTTCCTTTATCAGTCCGCAGATATTCGCTTTTTACTCTTTATATTCGCAATTTTCTACATATTCCGCTCTTAGAATATATGCTGCAAAAAGCAAGCCCACAAGGGGAAACAACACCTTGTGGGCTCATGTTATAGATGTTCAAATTTATAGCCGATTCCGGCGACACTCTCAATATAGTTTGGAAGATCCGGTTCAAAGCGCAATTTCTTACGCAACTTACTTATATGATTATGAATGGCTTTTCTCGAATAGGAATCACAATCCTCTTTCCAAACCAAATCGGTAATCAGTTCGTAAGTAAAAACACGTTTGGGATTGGCAATGAGTAATGCCAGTATATCAAACTCCTTACTTGTCAGGTTGATAATCCGTTCACGAACCCTGACAGTACGGTGTTCCAGGCATAGATAAAGCTCGCCTTCTTGTATTTCTGTCAGAGGATTTTTCTCTGCTGTGGAAGAAGTGTGACAGGAATTGAATACTGTTCCATGACAGACTCCTTGCTCCAAAATATATTGCATTAGAGCATTCTTTTGTTCCTCGTTAAGAAGCAGAAATAACTTTTCGCCAATCTGTTTGCCGGATTCTTCTATATCAAAAACAGCTAATGTCCCATCACATCATCACCTCCATAAAATTTTTCAATTACTCCACAAAGAACAAAACCCGCCGGATCAGCTCCGGGATATTGACCGGGGCGGTGATATAGTCGTTCACGCCCTCATGCCGGTATTCATATTCCGTGGCAGGGTCGTTGTTCTCGGTGAGGATAAAGAACGGCAGAAGCCGGACAGGGGGATTCTTCATTTGGAACATCCCCGCCACCCGCCGTAGCGTATGAAACAGCTCCATTGCTGTGCCGTCCGGCAGTTCCAGATCGCACAAGATCAGTTCTATTTCCTTATCCTCAAAAATCCGGCGCTTGGCTTCCCAAATCGAGGAAACCAGAATCAGGTCAAAGCCCTTTTGTAGCATAGCAGCCCGCAGCACTTCGGCGCTGGTATCTTCTGCATAGACAAAGAGCAGCTTGTGAAAAGTCGGGGCCTTTTCGCCGGATAACTGCCGGTAAGCGTATTCCACCAGCTTATCTTGCAGCAGCAGCCCTTTCATTTTGTCCATGCACAGCGTCGCGCCCCGGCGCATAGCCTCCTGTTCGTAGTCGTCCTTGTCATGGCAGGACGCCAGAATAAAAGGCAGCTCCTTGTCTGCGGCCCGCACCTCGTCCAGAAAGTCCATGCCGGAACCGTCCGGCAGGTCGAGATCACAGCAGACCACCAGCGGCATTTCCTCTTGGATGGCGGCCCGAGCTTCTTTCAGTGTACAAGCCGTTTTCACCGGGTAGCCCCGGTGCTGTAAGTATTTTTGCAGACACCATGTATAGGTGTCGCTGTCGTCGATCAGCAGTATCTTTTTCATGTATCCTCACCCCCAATATTGATTTACCACAAGCATAAACTACAAATGTTACACAAATGTCCGAGGTGCCT
>ENA-OOZD01001253-OOZD01001253.1-human-gut-metagenome-genome-assembly--contig:-NODE-1253-length-9725-cov-4.914064_pt1 | contig 9725 bp, 5 predicted proteins | sample MGYA00241186_ERZ501395 | MGnify/ENA primary metagenome ERZ501395 (study PRJEB25962, sample SAMEA2042730) | human gut metagenome | biome: human gut; feature: human-associated habitat; material: faeces... | reverse complement strand
CCTGTCCGGCGGTCTGGCAATTGATGCCAATGACAATATTCTGGGCAGAATTTACAAAATCGGCGCGACAATTCTTGGAAATGATGGTAAATATATGGGCAGGCTGGCGCCGGACGGCAGCGTAATCAGCAAAGACGGCAAAAATATCGGTTATATCAAAAATAACGGTTCGTTTATAGATTTGGATAAAAAAGTTTCCGGCTATGCTTTGCAGGAAGTAGCCAAAAACCGGAGGAATTAGGGTGACTTTGAACGGCGGACGATTAGAACTTTTGAATAAAATCAGGTCGGGTGTGTGGACACTTGCCTTTTTCTCCGTGCTGTTTTTTGCTGCTCCGGCTGCGGCAATTGAAATTACGGCCATCGACTTCAACGGCGATCTTATAGGCAAGGTTATTCCCGACGGTAAGGTTGTCAGTCTCGACAATCAGCTTATCGGCAATGTTACCGCCGACAGCTTGATTGTTAATTTTGACGGCGAGCTTATCGGCGGCGTCATTCCGCAGGGCATTGCCATCGGCAACGACAACAAGCTTCTGGGTAAGGTTTCCAACGACGGTTCGGTGCGGCTGGCTTCCGGAAAGATTGTCGGCAAGGTTCTGCCGAATGGTCTGGTTGTCGACGATTATTTCAATGTTCTCGGCGCAGTTCTGTTTCCGGGACTGATTTATTCCGACGATGGCAAAACCGTCGGCCGTCTGACCGGTGACGGTCTTTATACCAATCTTCAGGGACAGCAGATTGGTTTCGTTTCGCCGGACGGTTATGCCTACCGCAAGGTTGGCAACGATTATCTGTTGGATGGACGTCTGATATCTTCCAAAATGGTCATTTCTTTGGACGGCGCTTTTATCGGAAGCGTTTCGCCGGGCGGCAACGTTACCGATTTTGAGGCGCAGACAATTGGTTTTGTTAAGGCCAACGGCTATGTTTATAATGAAAACAATCAGATTATCGGTCAAATAGTCAGGTCTGGTTTTGCCTTTGACAACAACGGTAAATACATCGGTTTTGTTACTTATAACGGCGAGGTTGTCAATAAGGACGATTTGGTCGGGCGAATGCGTGCGGACGGCCGTATTGCCGACACCAAAGGAGAAATTATCGGTTTTGCCGTTGATTTGGCTGCAACGGCGACAGATTTGGAAGGCCGCTATCTCGGCCGGATTATGCCCGGCGGCAGTCTGGCTCAGGCGCGTGAAGTCATCGGACAGGTCGGTCCGCGCGGCACGGTTATAAATAAGGACGGAAAGATTATCGGACGCTTGGTCAATGCCGGCCCTGTGTTCAACTTCCGCGGCGCCCTGCGCGCCCATGCGCTGAAAAGCGGCGCGGTTATTTCGCTTGAGGGTACGCCGCTCGGCAATGTCCGCGCCAATCTGGCTTATGACAACAATGGTCTTGTTTTCGGCGCGACGCTTAATAACGAACTGGTCATTGCTCCCGGCGGCAAATCGCTGGGTATGAGCGGTATTAACGCCTCGGTCATGGATGGCAGCGAACGCAAATTCGTTTCGCCTTTCGGCTTTTTGTTTTCTTCCGACGGCGTCCTGAGCGGCTCGACCATGACGCTGGCGCCGGTGTATAACCTGACCGGTGCTGTTATTGCCTATATGATGCCGAACGGCTCAATGTATAACAAGGGGGTTGTTGCTCTCGGCAGGCTGACTGAAGCCGGCATCAACATTGACGAGCGCAACCGTATTCTGGGGCGGAATATTGCGGCCGACTATGCTTTTTCGGCGGCGGGAGAACTCTTGGGTATTTTATCCGAAACCAATATGGTCCTGGATAAGGGACTTAAACCGAAAGCCAAAATTCTGCCGGACAATTCGGTTGTCAAAGCCGGAAAGAATACCGAGGTCAACTTTAATCCTCAGGTTGGAACGGCGTCCGATCAGCATCTGGTTCTCGGCGTAACCGGCAGTTTGTTTGGCTATGCGGACATTGACGGTGCTGTCCGCAATCCGGCCGGGCGTGTCGCCGGAAAAGTAGTTGACGGCGGTTTGGTAATTGACAATTCCGGCCTGCCGGTCGGCGAAACCAGCGGTTATAAAGCCGTGGTCGACGGCGATTGTGCGCTTCTCGGTGTTGTTACGCCGCAGGGGGACATCCGCAATTATCGCGAAACGTTTATCGGCCGCATGCTCTGGAACGGGCAGGCGGTTTCGGAAACCGGTGCCGTCATCGGTTATCAGGTAATTCCCGGCAGTGTAATAGACTTCAACGGCAATATTCAGGGAACCATATCGCCTTCCGGACAGGTAACGGCTTATGGCGGCGAACTGCTCGGCTGCATTGACAAGCGGGGAAAACTGCGCAATGCCGACGGTGAAATCATCGCCGGACAGACGGAGTTTTATCCGGTTATGAATGTTAACGGCGTCTTTATCGGCCGCACGGTTCTTGACGGTACGGTCGTCAACGAAGCCAACGAGTTTATCGGCTACATGCAGCCCAATGACAATGTCAATTCCAAAACCGGCGTACCCGTCGGTCAGTTGTTCAAATACCGCTTTGCTTTCGATAACGACAATAATTTTCTGGGGCGGGTCGGTTCTGACGCGCGCGTCTTTAATGCCAAAAACGAAGAGGTGGGAAAAGTCGAGTTTGGCGGTGCGGTCTTGAAAGACGGCAAAAATATCGGTTATGCCCTGTATGACATGTACGTTTACGACAATGACGCCAATGTCATCGGCTATATTACCCGTGACGGCAACGTTCTTACCGGCCGAAAACTCGGCCGCATTGACAAGGGCTTTCTGATTAACGGCGAAAACAAGGTTGCCGGCCGCGGTAACCGCGATTTTTACATTCGCAACCAAAACAACGTCGTCCTCGGCGAACTGGAACTGAACGGCAGTCTGGTCGATTCTGCCAATCATGTCATCGGTTCGCTGAAAGACAACGGCCGTATTCTGGACAGCAACGGCAACGTTCTGGCCATAGCCAAACCGTTGCAGTATTACAGCCTGCTTAAGGAATTGACCGAGGCCGAAGCGGCTCGTTTGGCTGCCGAAAAGGCCGAAGCCGAAAGATTGGCCGCCGAACAGGCTGCGGCTGCCGGCAATTATGTTATCGGCGATGACGGCTACCTTCGTGACGCCAATGGCAACATTATCGGCCGTATTCTTCCCGACGGTACCGTTGTCGATTTAAACGGTAATGTTATCGGACATATCAACGAAAACGGCGAGTTCGTCGGTTTGGACGGCAAAGTCAGGGGCAAAACCTCAAAAGACGGTTATGTCGTTGGAGATGACGGTTATCTGCGCGATGCGAACGGTAATATCATCGGGCGGGTGTTGCCGGACGGCACGGTTGTCGACCTGAACGGAAACGTTATTGGCCATATTAATGAAAATGGCGAATTTGTAGGCCTTGACGGTAAGGTTATGGGCAAGGTCAACGGTGGCGGAGCCGATTGGTACAGTAAACCGGTACAAATTGGTGCCATTCCCGAAATCGGTGTCGTTGGGGAAGAAGAAATGAAAAAATACCGCAAGTCGCTCGGCATTGCCCTGACGCCGGACGGCGAATATCTCGGCGATATCATGGACGACGGCAGCGTTGTTGATAAAAAAGGCAATGTCGTCGGCAAAAAAATGCCGGACGGTCTGATTATTGACGATGACGGTACGCTTATCGGTATTGAAGAAGTCAAAAAGCCCGATTCGTCGGGAATGTTTGTTCCTGCCGGCACTTTCGGCCCCGGCGGCGCTTACGGAACCGGTATGGGGGCCGGCGGCAATCTCGGCCCCGGCGGCGGCTTTGGTCCCGGCGAGCGTTATGACCCGCAGCGTGCCGCGGCATTGGCTGCGGCGCAGAATCAGCGTCGGCAGGCTATGTCCGTCGGTAAAATCAGCTCGGGCATCAGACCGGAATCTTTTGACGGTTATCAGAAAAACTGGGATGAACAGGGTATTGCCAAGGCCGTTTCTTCATGGCGCGTCAACCTGAGCGAAATGATTTTTGCCGACAAACCGATTCCGGCGGTTATCGCCCGCTCCATCGACAGCAACAACCCGACCCCGGTAACCGCCTTTGTTGAACGCAACGTTTATGCCGAAGAAGGACGCAATGTGGTAATCCCGGCCGGCAGCCGTCTGATGGGTACGCTGGGCGGCCTGACTGCAGGCACGGAAACGACTTCCTCGTCGGCTAAGGTTCAGATTACCTGGGAACGTCTGATCCGTCCGGATGGTTCGCTGTTTGTCTTCCAGGGTATTACCGGCGATGCACAGGGCCGCGGCGGCGCACTCGGCTATCTTGACCAGCAGCTGTTCAAGAAATATACGCTGCCGATTATGACTACGGCTCTGACCAGCTATACGTCCTACATCATGGCGCCGAAAGATGATGATGACAGCAGTTCCGATACGGAATCTCCGCGCCAGCAGGCTGCCAACGACGCGCGTCAGAACTTTTTGCAGGACATGAACCGCATTTTTGAACAGATTTTGGCTGACAAAACCAATATCAAACCGCTGACTTATGTTCCGGCCGGTACTAGAATTATCGTTTACCCGAACATAGATTTATGGTTGAGAACGCCGGAAAGAGATGAAGCCGAAGTCGCCAAGAACCTTTCCAAGCGTGATGTGCTTATCGATGATAACAAGCTTGAGCAGGATCGTACCGATACGCAGAACAGGCGTAAAATGGGCATGACCGATGCCGACCGTGCCGCCACTGCCGGTTCCGTTGTCTATGAGGCCGAAGGAACCGATGCCGAAGCTGTTGCTGCACCGCGCCTGATGGACGACAGCAAGGTCAAGAGCAAAAAACCCGCCGCGACGGCAGGCGCTCCGGCGCTGATGCCGACAACGCCGGCCGGTGGTTCGACACCGCCTCCGCCGCCTTCGTTCAGCAGCGGCTCGTCGTCCTCTTCATCTTCGTCGTCTTCCGCGGCAAAAACGGATAACAGCGTTCCTCAGTTGTTCTGACAGGAGAAAAATATGAGCTTTAAGGTTTTGGAATCAGTCTTGCGCCCGTTGTCCTACTGGTACAATCAGGACAACATTGAGGAAGTGGCGGTCAACCGTTCCGGCCAGATTTGGCTGCGCCTGCGCGGCAAACGCGCCTATCCCTGGGTAATGTATAAAGACGAGAAACTCAGCAAAGAATATCTGGTCGATTTGCTCTATATTGTCGCCAATACCTATGAGCTGCCTTTTGATCCGGTCGAGGGTTCGCCGGTCGTTTATGCCACCATTCCCGGCGAACACCGTTTTTCGGCTATTGCCGGACGTAACGTCATGTATGATCAGGACGACCTTACCGGCGGTGTCGCGCTTACCATTCGTGTTCACAGCGACGACGTGGCATTCGGTCTGTCGGATTATGGTCTGACGCAGGGGCAGGCACTGCACAAAATTAATCCGTTGAAAGACATCAAAGACCCGGAAGACCCCTATGAACGTTTGTTGCTAAGCATTAAGCGCGGCGACCATATCCTGGTTTCCGGTGCGACATCAACCGGTAAAACGACTTTCCTGAATAACCTGTTGAAGATTTTGGATATCAACAAGCGTATTGTGACCATTGAAGATACGCGCGAGCTGTTGGTGCCGCATCCCAACCGCGTCCATTTGGTTTTGTCACGTACCGAACAGACCAATGAAATGGACTATGCCAAAATCATCGACTTGGTCGTTCGTTTTACGCCTGACGCCATTATCGGCGGTGAAATTTCCACCAGTAACGCCGGTGCCATCTGGGAACTGATGGGATCAGGTCACGACAACTGTCTGGCTACTATTCACGCCGAAAGTTCCGAAGCTGCTTACAAGGCCTTTACCGACCGTATTTTGCACACTTATCCGACCATCGACCGTAATAAGACAATTGAAGAAATGCACCATAAGCTGCGTGTCGTTCAAATTAACCGCGACGGCAACCTCCGCGCCATTACCGAGGTCACATAACGGGCTTATTTTTCTTCTTTGCCATTCTTATACTACAGTCACCCTCAGGCTTGCCCTGGGGGGCTTTTCTTGCTGTCATTGTCGGACTTGCCCCGACAATCTCTGGATTCCCGTGCTTTCCTTTTTCCCTTGTCATGTTTTGCGCAGCTTGGGGAGCAGCTCCAGTAAAGCTGCGAACCGGCTGCGGTGCAGTCCTGTTGACGATCGGTTAAGCGACAGCGTAAACCGTAAGACTTACAGGACAAACTCGGATATAGCCGGAAATCCACGGATACAAGGCATATCCTGCAAAGAGATAACCAGCTTCTTGTCCAAAGCGTAACAGATATTGAGCAGACAGCTTAAGGGAAGGCGCAACAGCCTTTCTTCACAGCCTTTTTCTTTTATTTTAGATATTCCGGTCATCTCGCTGACGTCGTCAATATCCCAGAGCCCCCGGGACAAGCCCAAGGGTGACAAAGAAGAGAGGAGTCCGAGTATAACTTTTATATTTATTGTCATTATCCGGCAGTCAAGGAGAGAGATGTCCGGCTCAAGGCCGAACATGACAAAGAAAACAAAGCCCCTCTTCCGAGGGGCTTTGCTTATTGTAAAGGCGGAATGTTAAGCTGAGCAATGCCGCCGGGACGGATTTTGACGTTTGAATAACGCATGTTTCCGGTTTCAATAACAAATCTCTGTCTTCCGGTAAGCTGCGACGCCAAATCATAAAAATCTCTGGCCGTAAGTTCCTGTCGCTGCGGATTCATTATGTACAGCACGCAGCCCTGCGTTCTTTCGGCAACACCGCAGCGGGCGCGCCCTCTCGGAACTTCGGGATTGATTACGACGCCTTGCAGACCGTCGCGAACAACCGTTTCCTGCGCAAAGAAAAACTTGGCAATGGCAAAGCCGAGGATAAAAGCAAACAATGCGCCGAAAAACAAGGCTTTTTTTGTAAACATGTTGTCAACCATAAACTGTTCGGCCAAAGGCACTTTCGGCGGCGTGATGTCGCTTTCGTCAATAAACTGCGGCTGAAAATCGCTGGCGACTTCCTGCGTATTGTTCAATGCCGGCAGATTTTCTCCCCCATCCAGAATTGCGTCAAGGTCAAAATCGTCTGCCGGAGACTGTGTCTGCTGTTGAGCCTGCGGCTGATAAACCGGTTCGGTTTTCGGTGGCATGGCGGCGGACACGCCTGCGGCATTTGACGGGTTGACGATTCTTTTAATCGGGCGTTTGACTTTTTTCAATCGGGGCCGGTTCGGATCCGGCATGCTGCCGCCTGCAGGTCGATTGATGTTGTTAAAATCTTCTGCCATTCCTTAAATCCTCTAAATTAAGTTATCTAAAATCGGTTTGGTCGTTTTCAGCGTGCGGATAATCCGCGGAACCATAAAGACCACGGTTTCCGATTTGGGTGACTTTGCGCCAAACAGTTGGTTCGGAATGCCGATAATCAGGAAGTTTTCGCCCAGACGGCTGCGTACGTCAAAATGTGTAATCTGGCCGTTGGTCGCCTCCAGCGTAATGTCCGAGAAAATTCGGTTGCCTTTTTCCAAGGAGGCTTTTGCCAGAATGGACAAGTCGGCATCAATCGAATCGCGGCGGCCGCATTTGCCGATGTCAAAGCGCGAAAACCACAGGTTTGGCACCACGAATTTTCCTTCCGCAACCGGCATAACCATTGCCTGTCTGCCTAAAAACTGGCGCAGCGTACTGATGTTCAGCTCATTGGTGGTTGTCAGAACCCGGCCGATAACACCGGTTTTGGCCGTCGTAACCGTACCGAAATAGAAGGCGTTAAGCAACTCTTTCCATTCGACGTCTTTGCCCTTGTCATAGGGATAAATCCGGAAAACGCTCACGTCATAAGCCACCAGCGTCGGATTGCTTTCAAAATATTTAATCAGGTCCATGATTTTGTTTTTAAGTTCGAAATCAGCCTCAAACGTAACCGAATAGTCCGCCCAGTCGGTTGTCATATCCGTAATGCCGGAACCGCGCAGAACATCAAGCAGTCCGAGCATTATCGGCCGCGACTTCGGAACATACAGCGTAAAATTACCCTTGCGGCTGATGCGCATGGTCTTTTCTGATGCCTCGTAGGAATAGTAGATTTCGCCGGCATCGGCAATCATATTGATGACCTCTGAAAATTCGCCGCGCAGGTTTTCGGCCGAAATGCTGGCATAAGGAGCGTCTTTGGCAACCAGTTTGATGCCGGCTTCCTTGGTCAGCTTGTAAAGAGCTTTTTCTGCCGGCATTTTTTCAAACGAAAAACCAGTAACTTCAAAACGCGGCAAAGGGTCGTTAACGCCGTTTTTCTCCAGCCTGAAGGCCGACATGTTATAGGGCAGGGTCAGTATCATTTGCTGAGTGTCCCAGTTGACGCTGCAACGCAGGGGCGTTTCCAGATCCAGTTCGTTGGCGCCTTTGGGTGTGCGAATCATATTCGGATCCTGCGGATAAACCATATCGGCGTTCAACCGCTGGTCAAGAGGCGGCAATGGCTGCGGCTTTTCGGTCCTGCAGGCCGACAATACGGCAAAAACAGCCAGAATGCCGAAGAATTTAATTACGTTATGGGACAGAAAACTTCTCATTTCCGACTACTTGACCTCGTCTTTTGCCGGTATGGCCTGCTGTGCGTCGGGACTGACCGGTTTTTTTATTTTGATGATTTTTTTGACTTCGTGCGGTACGGCGGCCTGAGGCTGTGGTCTGGCCTGCTGCATCTGCGGATTGGATGCCGCCGGAACGGGCTGCGGAGCCGGTTGGGTACTCTGCTGCATTGTTTCTGTGGCGGCCATATTATTTTGTGCCATCAGTTTTTCCATCAGCTGGTCCATGTTCATCCCTGCGCCGACCGTTGGGTCGACCGTCTTGTCGATTTCGCCCAGAACCTCTTTCATTTTTTCAACTTCATGGGCGTCTTCCTTAATCATGTCCGGCGAAGAATTGTTTTTCAGCTCCAGCTGATACTCGGCCAATGTTTTTTTGAAACTTTCCATGCCGCCGGCAATTTTTTTCTCCACATAAGGATAAAGTTCCTTGTGTTCAAGAATATAGTCGCCGGTTTCGCTGATTTCTTCCAGAACGTCAAGGATATAGCCGTAGTACTTATATTCTTCCATGGCAATGTTGCCCATACGGATACAACGCGCTGCAATCCTTGAGATTGTGCGGTCGTAATAATCCTTGAGCAGGATATAATTGTCCAGATACCAAAGGCTTTCCTTGCTGGCACCTGTCGGCTGCGTATTCTGTTCCATGTTTGGCTCCTCACATTCTACTCTAGTTTAGCCGCGTTTTTTTGTAAATTGTTTTCTATGAGCTTTACCCAACTATATCGTCTTTAGGAATATAGGGTTCTTTGTTCTCTTTTTCATCGCTGATTTCGGCGATTCCCAAATTAAGGCCGACAACCGGAAGCGGAGAGGCGTCGTCGGCGTTTTTATAGACGTCGTCGTGAAAAATCAGGTCGCCGCTGTAAAGCGGATTGGCCGTTTCTTCGTCATTTTCTGTCACATAGGAATCCGCGGCGGCTTCTGTTGCCGTTTCCTTACTTTCCTGTGGCGTTTCGGTTTGGTCTTCGGGAACTTCCTCATATTCCCATTCCCAGTCGCCGTCTTCGCTTTCGTCTGATGCAGCGGTCATCTCCGCAGCCGGAATTTCTTCCGCGGTGTTTTCCTGTTCGTCTGTCAGTGCGAAGTCTTTCGGCTGTTCTCCGGAATATTCGGCAATCAAATCGTCAAGGTTAAAGTCTTCATTTTGGTTTTCGGTTGCGGCAATTGCCGGCTCTGCGCTTTCCAC
>ENA-OOZD01001236-OOZD01001236.1-human-gut-metagenome-genome-assembly--contig:-NODE-1236-length-9786-cov-1.309115_pt1 | contig 9786 bp, 7 predicted proteins | sample MGYA00241186_ERZ501395 | MGnify/ENA primary metagenome ERZ501395 (study PRJEB25962, sample SAMEA2042730) | human gut metagenome | biome: human gut; feature: human-associated habitat; material: faeces... | reverse complement strand
TAGATAGATGATATAGAAAGGTATGGTTATGGATATGAGGGAAAAAATTAAGAAAAAATTCCCTAATATTAAAATAATTATTGTTACTTCTATGCCAGAATGTTCTTATATTAAAAGAGCTAAAAAAATAGGTGTAGAAGGGTTTTGGTATAAAGAAATAAATGAGCAGCCAATTCTTTCTATAATGGAAAAAGTAATAAACGGAGAAATTGTTTATCCTGAGCATCTTCAACCAGTAAAAGTAGGATTAGCATTAAGTAACGAATTCACTGAAAAAGAATTAATAATATTACGCTTAATTCTCGGAGGTTATAGTAATGTTGAAATAGCTCAAAAATTAGGAGTATCACCAGGAGTTATTAAAAACCATGTAGCAAACATGTTACTAAAAACAGGTTTTAGATCAAGAACCCAACTTGCTGTAAGAGCAAGAGAAACAGGTCTTGTAATTCTAGATAAAACAGATGATGAAATATAATTTTAATTATTTAATTTATACCCAAAATAAACTCTTCCTTTTTCTTGAATAGCACCAATTTTTTTATAAAATTCAATTGAAGGAGTATTCCAATCAAGACAACTCCATTCAATTTCAATATACCCTTCATCTTTTATAATTTTTGCAATCTTAAAGAAGAATTCTTTTCCATATCCTTGATGTCGAAAATTAGGTTTAATAAATAAATCTTCTAAATGTGCTTTTACATTAGCAGAAAATGAAGAAAAAATTGGATAATATATTGCATATCCAATATTTTCACCATTATCATTTTCAGCAATACCACTTTCCCAATCGTGCGAGGGATAAATATACAGTTTGCCATCAAATACATGTACGGCAGGGTCAGCCATATAATCACTGGGAACTAAATATCTTTTTTCTGTTTTCATACTTTTTCGGTTTTTCTGTTAGAAACTTATTTTGTTTTTTCAGCCTCTTTGATAATCAGGCCGACTACCGGCTTCGGCTGATAATTGCGATCAAAAAGTAACGGATAATCCGTGCGGCCTCTCATCGGCCAGTCATTACGCCAAGAGTTCTGATCGGCTACTCCCCAAAGAGTAACCCTGGTGATGAGGTTATGATGTTTCAGGAACAGACGGAAAAAGTCATTCATTCTTTCAGTCCATGCTTTCGATACCTCTTCCGGTAATCCATCCGGATAAGGATTCATCTCTTTCTTATATTCAAAGGAAGCGGAAACTTCTGCACCTACATTGGGATTCGGTGATGGTATCACCGTCAAATCCAGTTCTGTTATCATTATCTTCACTCCTGTTCCGGCAAAGGCCAGCATACTCTTCTCAAATTCACTGATTTTCGGGTAGTCCATGCCGATGTGTCCTTGCATACCTATGGCATCAATACGGATTCCACGTTTTTTCAAATCGTTCACCATTTTCACGACGGCTTCTCTTCTCCCCGGTTGGGCCATTGAGTAGTCATTGTAGTAAAGTTCGGCATCCGGATCGGCCTCGTGTGCATATTGGAAAGCCAATGGGATATATTCTTCCCCCAGAATCTCATAAAACTTTGTCTTGCGATATGCTCCATTATCTTCAATCGCTTCATTTACTACATCCCAGCCTTTGATACGGCCTTTATAGCGTTTCACGATGGTAGTGATATGGTCTTTCATCCGTTTCTTCAGGACTTCCGGAGAAACATTATTCCCGTCCTTATCTACGCAAAACCAAGGAGCCAATTGTGAATGCCAAATCAGGCAGTGACCAATGATAGCCATTTGATTGCTCTCACCAAAACTGACAAATTCATCTGCCTGCGCAAAATTATACTTATTTTCTTTCGGATGAATGACAGAAGACTTCATGCAGTTTTCCGCCACGATGGAATTAAAATTCTTCTTTACAATTTCAACAGCTGCGACATCCTTACCGGAACTTTGATGTGTGTTCACTGACACGCCAATCAAAAACTTGTTTTTCAAAGCCTTTTTCAGCGAATTTCCATCTTTCGCAAAAACTTCTCCATAAGAAAAAGAAAACATCACTGTCAATAACAACAGAATTATTCGTTTGAGTTTCATACGTTATATTTTTGAGTAATAAACATTCTACTATCTTATCTATTCGCCTTTTTTACAGCGCGATTCTATCTCCTCATTTATATTGTCAATCACATTATCTTCCAATTCATATTTAGAAATAATGAACATAGCGACCAAAAGCAACAACGCCGGAATAACGGCTACGAGCCACAGTATTCCCCGTTCTGCAAAAGGTGATTTTGTCTGGTCGAATCCGACAAAAGCCATAACAAGTCCCGGTACAACTCCTCCAAGAGCCATTCCCGCTTTATAGAAAATACCAGTCAAAGCATTGACTATACCCGAAATACGTTTACCATGAGTATATTCGCCATACGAAATTACTTCGGGAACCAAAGCCCACATATACCCTGTCGCAATAATGACTCCCGTCGATTTTATGAACTGCGCCACAAAGACCAACCATATCTGCGTTTTGAGTACAGGGACCACAGAAATAATATACAGCAATGCCATACCCAATATAGCGACTGAAAGGAATACATAAAACATTTGCTTTTTTCCAATGGCACGTTTAATGGCAGGTACCATCGGCATGAAAATGAATGCGGGTATCGAGCCCAAGGCCATGAAATAAGGTAACATCTCCGGTGCACGTACATTATAAATCATATAATATGAACCGGCAGAATTACCAATCGCCATCATTGCAAAAGCAGTAATGAAAAAGAACGCCAAAATACGCAAAGGTTTATTTCTACAAAATTCTACCCACAAGTCGGACACTTTTACTTTAGATGTCTCCTCCTGATCCATAACCACACGCTCCTTCGTCTGGCTAAAGCAGAACATCAATAACGCCAATCCGATAACAGCATAAATAGTCATCGTAATAAACCATGCGTTAGCAGATGCAGTAGTATTGATTTTACCATCGGGAGACAACACCTTCACCAGTATCGGAATACCGTATGCCACAGCCAAACCACCCAAATTGGCAAGAAACATACGCACTGACGTCAACACCGTGATTTCATTCGTATCGCGGGTAAGTGACGCATTCAGTGCTCCATAAGGCACATTAATCAATGTATAACACATGGATAATCCAACGTAAGTGAAATAGGCATAGAACAGTGAACCCGAAAAGCCGTTCCAAAAACAAAGAATAGCAAAACCAGTCAGCGGAATTCCTCCCCAAATAAGATATGAACGGTATTTACCTATTTTAGGATTTTGTTTATCGACGAAAGCACCCACCAGAGGATCCCAAAGGACATCCACTATCCTGACAATAAGAAACATCACGGCTGCCACTTCCGGTTTAAGTCCATATACATTGGTATAAAAAATCAGCAGATACATACATACGGTCTGGTAAATAAGGTTTTGCGCCAAATCACCGGAACCGAATCCTATACGTTGAAGCCAAGAGAGTTTATAGAAACCTTTCGCTTCATTGGTCTTTATTGTATTCTCCATAAAATAGATAAATTGGTCATTTTCTGTTTTTCGTATTCATTTCTATCAAGATAGCTGCTGCCACTCGTTGCCCTAGCGTCTTTTTATCCAATGGATGAATATCATTCCATTCTCCTAAATCACTATTTTTAATCAGAGTAACATTTTTATTTGTATCGGCTACTTCCGCCTGCGCTTTCCGGAATTCCGCCCAGGCAGTGCGTCCTCCTTTATCTGTGGGTGAAAGGAAATCCGCCAGCTCAATGATATAGAAAGGCATATCCGACTTATTCCATCGTTGTCTCCAATCGCTAATCATAGCCGTCAACAAGTCTTTATACTCATTTCTGCGTGAGACATTCGATTCTCCCTGATACCAGATAACACCAGATACCGTATAGTTCAGCAAAGGAGCAATCATTGCATTATACAGTCCTGTGGGTTTATAATGAAAAGCCGTTTGTCCCGGAGCAGCGGGCATAGGAGCACCGAGATGATATTTCCAACTCCCCTCCAAATTGATCTCCGATTCTCCTTTTTCCGGCTGACCTTTTCCGAAAAGGATTTTATAAGGCTTTTCCTTTACAAATTGAGGACGACCGCCATAACTGAAAAGGCGTATGGTTATTGTATTTTTTCCGGCTTTCAACAATCCGGCAGGAATGGTGTAGATACGGGGAGGATACTGATAAGAGACAGTCCCCACAAATGTGCCATTTACATAGACCGAATCTGCATCTACGATGCATCCCAAACGAAGAGTCGCTTTCTCTCCCGCCTGTTGTGCAGACACCTGAAAGTCTTTACGGAACCAGTGGGAGCCATTGACAGTATTCAGTCCGTTTGTTGCCCAGCCGGAAGTAAACAAATCTGTTTCTGTCCAATTGCTATCATCATAATCGGCAGCATACCAAGGGGTAGCCTCATGCATCCCTTTATCTCCCTGAAACAACGCCACATTCCAGGCATGACTTTTCTTCCTCTCCTCTTTTTTCATCGACTCCATCAAATCGTCTGACTCATAGATACGCTTTTCATTCAAATAAAATGGAAAAGGCTTCAACCCTCCCTCACTGATCCACGCTTCTACCGGTGAACCTCCGACACTGGAATTTATGATTCCTACCGGAACCTTTGTCTTTTGATAGACATCTTTAGCGAAGAAATAGGCTAAAGCAGAGAAAGGCATCACATTTTCAGGAGTCATCGCTTGCCAGGAAATTCCCGGAATATCTGCCTGCGGAGCATGAAAATTATAGAGCAGAGGTGTTTTTATATAGCGTACCATCGGATAGTTACTGTCCGTAGATATTTCATCGCGAAAACGATCTGTAACCCGTGAAACAGGCAATTCCATATTCGACTGTCCCGAACATACCCAAACATCACCAATAAGAATATCCTTTAATTCGATATCATTAATGGCCATCGTATAAGGTCCGCCAGCTTTCAATATAGGCAAAGTCACTTTCCAGTTACCTTGTACATCAGCAACAGTCTTATATTTCTTTTTCAGGAAAGTTATATCAACGGTTTCATCAGGATCAGCCGTTCCCCAGATATTGACAGGTTCCCCACGCTGAAGTACCATTCCGTCGGAAACAAGAGTCGGAAGTTTAACCTTTGCTCCGCCCAACAAGGCGAAGCAAAGGAACACAACTACTAACCCTACCTTATAAAACCAATACTTATTCATTCTGTCTTTTCTTTTATATGTCTTTATTTCATGATAATTTAGCAAGAGAAGAAATCCATCGGGATTCCACTTTGCAAACTTAGGAAGTTTCTTCCCACTTACCCAGAAATTCTGATTCAAATCATTACTCGCTTGTTACATCATCGTTTACGTATGTTACAAAAACTTGTTGCAATGTTACATTCAAGCTGAAACCACCGATAAACAAGAGGAAAGGGAAAGTTTTAGAACGAGCGGATTACAGTAGTTATTGTTATTCATTCGATCCGCTCCAGGATGATAACAACTACTGTAACCCTCACTCTCCCCCTCTTTAATTATTATAAAATCATTTATTCCAAATCTCCGGTAAAGTCTTCGCTGACATCCTTACCAGCCAAACCATCGGCTACTCCCTTATAAGCATGTTTACGTGCATAATTAGCATCCCAAAGGTTCGGAGCGTCATTCGGTATCCAATTCACATGTTCTTTTTCATTGTCCGATACTCCCCAGATGGTAATACCATATTGTTTATCCACCGGAATATACTTCTTGTACATATCAATGACATACTGATACATTTCTGCCTGTTGTGCCAGATTTTCAGTAGTAGGCGACGAGGTGTTAACCTTAATATCCAACTCGGATACTTTAATCAACTTGCCGGTAGCACCCAGTTTCTGGAACATTTGAGCAATATTGTCTTTATTGGAATCAATAGCAATATGCATTTGTGTACCAATACCATCCACTGTGGCCCCTTTGCTTTCGATGTATTCCACATATTTAATCAGACCGTCACACTTATTGAGGTTATATTCCAGATTATAATCATTGATGAATAGTTTATTATCCGGATTTCCATACTGACGGGCAAGTTTGAAAGCTTCTACTGCATAGTCTTTCGGAGTCAGGAAATAATCTTGCCAGTAGAATTCATCAGAAGCCAGATCAGTTTTGCCTTTACCAGTCTTAATGTCTGATGTTTTTCCGTCATCCATTGGTTCATTGACTACGTCCCATGCATGAACATAAGGTTTGCAATGGGTAACCATCTTTGAAATCCAGTCTTCCATAGCATCTCTGATAATCTCGGCTTTTTCTTCGTCGGTCTTCTCAATGATAGTAGGACCGGAAGCGCGAGTGACTGCACGTGTCTCCACCACTTTCTCCGACAATACGATATTATCTATATAATAATCACCCGCACTAACTCCGAAATTGATACAGAATCGATTCATATCCTCTTTAGACACTGTAAATTCTTTCTTAAATTCTGTCCAAGTCGTACTCACATTTCCATCTACATAGCATTCACCTGCATAACTCGTTGAGTTCTGAATTTGAATTTGGAAAGTAGTTGAGACACTTGCTTTAATCATAGCAGAGAACTCATAGGTCTTGCCGACTTCCAAAGGAGTATCAAAGCCATATCCAGCCTGTGCCTTATATGCATTGCCCGCCCCTCCGTCAACAGAACTAGTCAGCTTCATCGAATATGAACTTCCATATCCTTCACCTTCTTCCGAAATCGTGGCCTTTCCACTACTCCAAGCTCCCCAAGGAGTAATAGCTTTGCTTTCAAAATCTCCGTTAGAAATCAGATTAACCACAGTAGGATCGGCATCTTTGTCTGTCACAACAATATTATCTACATAATAAGTCACATCCGGCAAATAACCAAATTCAAATGCAATCTGAAATGTAGTACTAACAAAATCATTCACTGTGATCTTCACCTGCTGCCATTGAGACGTTGTCTCAAAAGCTTCCGTCCAACTGCCACCTGTAGCATACCAGTCTTTATATGGATAATTATTTCCTAACCCAGCGAAAGTCAACCGGGCTTTACCAGCTTTATCCGAACGGACAAAAAATGAAATTTCATAATTATGCCCACTTACTGCTGAAATGTCAGGAGTATATAATTGCACAGAATGAGCAGCCGTTACAGAAGATCCTACTGTAAATTTCAATGCTTTGGAAGTAGTTGTCAGTCCTTCCCCTTCCACAATGGACATCGCATCACTTCCATTTTTACGATTCCAGCCATCAAAGGTTCCATCTTCAATGCCTGACAGATCCAACAAATTACTGCCCGCCGGCCCCGGAATAACTTCCGGTGCAATCAGACTATTCAGATAACTCGCATTCTGATTAGTGTGCCAAATCAGACAGTGTCCATAAATGCTTATACCCGCTTCTGTAGTCTTTGTAAACAATTGATCTACCTTATCAAATTTCAAATTCCCTTTAGAATCGACCATAGGACCGTGCTTCATGGCATATCCTATCGTCAGATCATTAAAGTTCTCATTCACAATGGTAGTCGTTGTCTCGTCACCAAGATATTCATCCATCCCCACTCCGATACCCAACTTAAAGTTGGGATCGGATAAATATTCTTTCAACGGCTTGTAACGGGAAATCTTTTCAGCCAACTGTAAAGGCAGTTCGGAAGAAGTAACCGCTCCATGTGTAGGGTCTTTATACCACTCCATCTTATTATCGTCACACGATGTCAATATCAGCACCGACAAGGCAACAAACGGAAGCATATTTCTGTATTTCATAATCTTTTCAATTTAAAGTCATTATTATTCTGCATCCTCTTCTTCGTCCGGGAAATCGGTATATTCCGGCTTCGTCAAAGGTACGACACGCCAGTTATCAATATAAATCTTCACGGAAGTTGTTTTGGATAGAAACTCTGTTTCTTTATCCGAGCTCGCACCTGTGATCTTATCCAATGTAATATCAGAGTTCTCAAAATAGAAACCGAAGTTGGCATAAGAAGCAGATGCACGGGTAGCGGCCACATCGGCAAAAGTGGTCCAAGCTCCGCTGGATGCTTTCGATTTGTAGAATTCACTGAACGGAACAGTTACAGTCTGCCAACCGGTTGTCTGGAAAGGAACGATCTTTCCGCCTACAAGCCACGGTACGTAATTATAACAGTCTCTCTCCCATTCTCCACCATTGAATCCGTTCTGACCACAAATCTTCAGGAATCCGGATTCAGACCAAGGTTCGGGCACATAAATTTCAAACTGAATAGCACATTCGGCAACAGGAGTTTCAGCAGGGACACCCAGCGTCAACCAGTCAGGATCAGTGCCATTACCAGCTGTCCAAACTTCAGCACAACGATTCTTCGCTGCTGCCACCGGCAACTGTCTTTCTAATGGCAAACGACAGTAAGCACCTTGCGACACATTACCTTCACCAATCGAAGCAGATTCCAGTTCGGTTGTTTGAATCATACTTTCAGAATCGCCCCATGCTCCTTGTGCACCCACTCCGTCGAAGTTCAACAACAAGCCTTTCTTATAATTGAAATAGGCAGGAGAATAAGCACCACCATTCGAACCTTCTACGAAAATAGAACCGCCCTCTTCAGAAACTCCGGCAGGCATATCCACCATAAAATATTCACCGTCAAGATCAGAAATAATACCTTCTGTCACCACCACATTTCCGGGGAAAACGACTTTTGCTATTTCCGTCAATCCACTTCCGTAAACAATGATAGGTTCACCTATATTCGGCATACAGTTGGAGATTTTCGTTATAGACGGTGCAGCAGCACGAATCTGGAAATCATAAACGTATTCACCGCCATCTTTTACCAAACGAATTGTATTACGTACATTCTCGTCAGCTTCTGTAGTCGGAACTTTACTGTTCACACTAACCAGAAAAGATTTATTCGAAACAAATACCGGATTAAAATAACAGTTATATCCATTAATATACACTTTCTTCAATCCGTTGAATCCTTCACCTTCAATTCGGATCAGTTGTCCCAAACGGGCAAAATCAACCAAACGGTCAGGAACATTCGACTTCGCGTCTTCCAGATAGATCCCTGTTATGTTCATCACAGAACTTCCGCCATTATCGTCATCGTCGTCGCACGAAACAAATGAACAAGAGCAGATGAGCAGACTCACCAATAAGCCAAATGCTTTCATACTATTTTTATATATCAAGCTTTTCATTCGTATTCTCGTTTTTAGTTAAACAAATCGGTTATTCTGTCTTCCTTAAATGCATAAGGCATAGGATCCGCTTTCAACAAAGGATTTTGCACAGTCTCCGATTCCGGATAAGGAAGAAGGAATATACTGGAATCGACGTCACCTATGGCACGCTTCGTTTCATCCGAATCCTCGTCTCTCTTCAAAGTCTGTGTATCCGCATCCCATACTACAGGAATAGCAGTACCCCTATCCTGTCCGGTGATATAATTGAGTACTTCCTGTTGTTTATAATAAGCTCTACGTACCAAGTCATACCAATACTGTCCTTCCAGACAAAGTTCCAGTCTACGCTCACGACGAATATCTTCGTAAGTAATCGAATTTTGGGGTTCCAAACCGGCACGCTTGCGCACTTTGTTAAAGTATTCCATTGCATCGGCATCATCTGTTGAAGGATTATTTCCCAATATAGCTTCTGCATAAATCAGATATACTTCTGCCAGACGCAACATGTAAGTATTGATAGGAGTACTTCCGGAAGTGATCTTCGCATTATCTTTGCTAGAACCACAAACATATTTCTTACAATAAATTCCAGAAACAGTACCCGATGCTTTCTTCTCACAAGTATATCCTCCGTTTGCTTTCTGTATTT
>ENA-OOZD01001234-OOZD01001234.1-human-gut-metagenome-genome-assembly--contig:-NODE-1234-length-9821-cov-2.030412_pt1 | contig 9821 bp, 6 predicted proteins | sample MGYA00241186_ERZ501395 | MGnify/ENA primary metagenome ERZ501395 (study PRJEB25962, sample SAMEA2042730) | human gut metagenome | biome: human gut; feature: human-associated habitat; material: faeces... | reverse complement strand
CATAGAGCTGGAAGATGTGACCGCCATCAAGAAACGGATGCAGGAAATCATCGCCGAAAACATCCCCTACCATCGTGTAGAATGCCACACCACCGAGGCTGTGCGTATCTTTAGCGAACGGGGCATGAACGACAAGGTTAAGCTGCTGGAAACCTCCGGCTCGCTATATACCTATTATTACACATTGGGCGACACCGTAGACTACTACTACGGCAACCTGCTGCCCAGTACCGGGTTCATCTGGCTGTTCGACATCGTGAAGTATTACGACGGCCTGCTGCTGCGTATCCCCAACAAGGAGAACCCGAATGTACTGGAAGAAGTGGTGAAACAGGAGAAGATGCTCGACGTATTCAAGGAACACCTGCGCTGGAACTACATCATGGGGCTGAGTAACGTGGGCGACTTCAACCTGGCTTGCGAGACAGGCCATGCCACCGACCTCATCAACGTAGCCGAAGCCCTGCAGGAGAAAAAGATAGCCCAAATAGCTGACGACATCTACCACCGCGGCGAAAACGGAAACCGGGTGAAGCTCGTACTCATCTCCGGTCCATCGTCCTCCGGAAAGACGACTTTCAGCAAGCGGCTCAGCGTGCAGTTGATGACCAACGGCCTGCGTCCCTATCCCATCTCGCTAGACAACTACTTCGTAGACCGTGAAGACACCCCACGCGACGAAAACGGAAACTACGACTACGAATCACTCTACGCCCTCGACCTCGAACTCTTCAACACCCAGCTGCAGGCATTGCTCCGTGGCGAAGAAGTGGAGCTGCCCCGCTTCAACTTCAACCTCGGGAAGAAAGAGTACAAGGGCGACAAACTTCGCATCGACGAGCATACCATCCTCATCCTGGAAGGAATCCATGCCCTGAACCCTGAACTGACACCACAGATTCCCGCCGCCAGCAAATACAAGATTTATGTATCCGCCCTGACCACCATCTCGCTGGACGACCACAACTGGATTCCCACCACGGACAACCGCCTGCTGCGCCGCATCATCCGCGACTTCAACTACCGCGGCTACTCGGCACAAGAGACCATTTCACGCTGGCCCAGTGTACGTGCCGGCGAGGACAAATGGATATTCCCCTACCAGGAAAATGCCGATGTCATGTTCAACTCCGCCCTCTTGTTCGAATTTGCCGTGCTCCGCTGCCACGCAGAGCCCATCCTTACCAGTGTTCCACGGAACTGTCCGGAATACGCAGAAGCCTACCGGTTGCTGAAATTCATCAAATATTTCACCCCCGTGCAGGACAAAGAAATTCCACCGACATCCTTATTGAGAGAATTTTTAGGAGGCAGCAGCTTCAAATACTAAGTTTTTATTCTAACTTTGTGAGCAAATAAAACAAACGTACACATGAAAAAAATTATTTCGATACTTCTCTTAGCGACTTTCTGCATCTTTACTCAACTCCATGCGCAAAACCGTGCAGACGAATTGATGAAACAAGCACAAGAAAATCTTACGAAAAAAGAATATATCAAAGCCCGCTATCTATTCCTGCAAGCCTACAATGCCTTTGCCACGCAAGACAAGTATGCCCAGGCAGTGGAATGCGGCGTCAATGCCAGCGCCCTCTACCATCGGGAGAATTACTATAAAGAAGCTTTTGAACTGCTGCGCGGTGCCGAGCAAGTAGTGGCAACCGGCGAACAGAAAACGGGCAAGGCCATGCCCAACCTACGTTTCCGCATCAACAAGGAACGCCTGCAGATGTACATCAACCTGAAAAATCCCGCACGCGCCAAGGAACAGCTGACCAAACTGGAAGAGACCGCCAAAGCCTCTCACAACGACTCTCTGAGCAACGACCTGCTTTATACGCAGGCCAACTATTACTACACCTTCGGTATGAATGCGCAAGGTGATGCCGCCACCAACCGCCTGATAGGGCAATATAAGGAACAGAAGAACTACGCCAAGGTAGACGAATGCTACAAGACTCTCATCAGCATTGCCCGCAAGGCAAACAATGCCGGACTGGTGGCTCGTACATACGACAAGTATATCCTCTGGACCGACTCCGTGAAAGCGCTTACCGCACAGGACGAACTGAACGTCCTGAAGAAGAAGTACGATGAAAGCCTGGCCACCATCCAGGAGAAGGACGACTCCTTGAGCGCCAAGCAATACATCATCATCGGACTCTGCGTACTGGCTGCCATCCTTGCCGCAGTCCTGATATTCGGTGCTATCGTATTGTTGCGCTTCATCGTCCTTACCCGCAAGCAGAAGAAAGCCATCGGTATCGCCAACGAGCACAACGAACTGAAAACAAAATTCATCCAAAACATCTCCGCCCAGATGGAACCGACACTGGACACGCTCGACGCTTCGCTGCCGGGAGTAAAGGCCCTGCATACATTCTCCAACCACATCCAGGAACTGTCCGAATTGGAGAACACCTTGTCCGAACCTTACGAAATGCAAGAGAAGAACATCTCCGCCTTCTGCGAGGCTATCATGGACAAGATTAAGGGAAAAACCCGGGAAGACGTTTCCCTGGCCGTCAATGCTCCAAAGCTGAATGTAAAAATCAATCCGGAGCAACTGGAACGCATACTGCTGCACCTTTTAGAGAACGCCGCCGAATACACTCCCGCCGGAGGTAAGATATGGCTCGACTTCAAGAAACGCGGTGCACACACGCATCAGTTCATCGTCAGCGACACCGGTTGCGGTGTTCCCGAAGAGCAACGCGAAAACATCTTCAAGCCCTTCACCGAAGTGAAGGACTTGACACTGGGCGACGGCTTGGGGCTTCCCATCTGCTCACTGATAGCCACCAAGATGAACGGCAGCCTGACACTGGATACCGGCTACAGCAAGGGGGCACGGTTTGTACTAGAACTGCATGCTTAACGGCAGGTTGGTACAGAATAGAGTGGAATTCAGCAGCAAGCGAGAAAGAAACAAGAAGTTATCAAACCTGCCCTCACTGCCCTCACCGCTTTTCTGAAACGCCCTGCTCATCGGCATTGCAGCGGCGAGTGAGAGCAAATAAAAAGAGTGAGGGCAAAATTTGCCCTCACTCTTTTCAGTTACCCGGTTACTTGCTGCCACTCCCCCTCAGTACGCACGGGCTTTCGTCCGCCTCTCCCCCGTCTTTTATTAAGAAAAGCATATACATTTCTTGTGCTAGACACAGTGTATTGACAACGGCTCACTATAGTGGTCTGTTCAGCTCACTGTAGTGGTCTGTCTTGTTCACCTTAGTGAGCCGACTTGTTCACTGTAGTGGAGCATTGGCAAATCAAAAGGTTTCTCGGAAGAAACACGCATGCGGAGCACAACGAAACCATAGCCTTTACATCCATACTGACCGTGCTATTGGCAGCCTGCACTGAAACGACAAGTTACAAAACGGCTAAAAAGCATGATAAACAGCACTCCTTCCGATACATGAGACATGTATCATGCAAAATGAGACAATTCACCTCAAAAATGAGACATGCTTTATTGCGCAATAGATAAAAATTGGCTAACTTTGCCATAAGCCCAAAAGCAAAAAGCATGAAACAAGTCTTGTATCTTACCGCTTCAACCGTATTCTTTGGAATAACAGGTACAACCATCCCCCCTCCCGCTCCTTATTCAATACCATCATAAATTAAAATCTTGTACTTATGAAGTATTTATGTATCATCCTTTTTCTGGCAATAAGCATTTCATCCTGCCAGCAGCAAGCCGTCAATGAGAAATGCGAGAAGAACATTATAGTATGTTTCGACCATTATCATCCTAAACCATACAAGACGCCGGGAGGAGTGGGACACATGCCGATGCCTAAAGTCCTCTATACCGACAGCATAGGAACTCTTGTGGAATACATGCCCAACAAAGATTCCGATACCCTGACCATCTATTCCACTGAACACTTCAAGGAGTTGGGTCTGAACTATGGAGATTTTGAGTTCAACTACTACCCATTAATGAAAGGAGATACCGTTATTATTTCCATGGATAGCCTTGGCTACCCCATTTTAAGCAGCAAGCATCATCCCGGATATAGCAGAATCTATAACATGAACTATGAGTTGCGCAAAGGGAAGACCCATGCAGGACTGGAAGCAAAGACTTGTCTTGGGGGTGGCTGGGTGCGGATTGCCAAATCGATTGATATAATACGGGCAAATAACTGGACTTCATTACTAATGGATTACTGCCCTTTGGATTCATTACAATCCATGTTCGACAGTTACAAGAAGAACTATACAGATACCATCAATTCCTTTAAAGAACAGCAACTTATCTCAAGCGAGATACACGACCGTTATCAATGCCTGCTCAAGCTGAAAGACTATGAATCCCGGCGAATGCTGAATGAAGACACCGCCTTCTACCGTCAGATGGAACCCGAAATAGCTGACAAATATATCCGTTATCCCTCCTACCGTGAATTTCTGGACTACTACCTTTGGTTCTTCAACCAGCATATCCCGACGATACGCAAATCCCAGGGAGGAAGCAAGGACTGGCGTCAAACCTTCGATGAGCTATCTGCGAAAACATTCCAGCCAAAATCCAAGCAAGCCCTGCTTGAACGCTGCATCAAAGAAATCGGCGAGAACTTTTCGGCACAAGACGTAAACAGCTATCTTGACAAATATATCCACATCACCCAAGACACACTGCTGCCCGACAGGATAAGAGACCAATACAACTTGTCTGCCGATGCCAACCAGCTATTGCTGAAGGACATTCATGGAAAGCCTGCCAACCTGAACAGATTGCTGGAAAAGAACAGGGGAAAGGTCATTTATGTGGACTTTTGGGCAAGCTGGTGTGTGCCCTGCCGGGAAGAGATGCCTCCCTCGGAAAAGCTGAGAGAACTGTACAAGGGAAAAGATGTGGTATTCGTCTATCTCGCCTTCAAGGACCAGGAAAGCAGTTGGAAAATGGCGGTAGAGCAGGAGGGCTTATCAGAAGTACCCGACAATTTCTTCATCACAAATCCAAAGAACAGCAAAATGCTGGAAAAGCTAAAGCTGGAATTAATTCCCCGATACATCATTTTCGACAAACAAGGCAATATTGTTGAAATGAATGCTCCAAGACCAAGTGACAAACAAGTGACAACAACAATAGACAAGTATCTAAAATGATACATCAGCAAAAGTTTGAAGTATAATTAAAACTTTTCGGTATATGAACTTTCCACAAAGCCTGCCGCATCCTCACACAAGATGCAGCAGGCTTTATCATTCTATATCTTAACGGATTCAGCGCAATGCCTCCACCTCTTCCGGCGTCAGTGGAATTTTCTTACCCAGACGGCGCGCTCCCGTTTCGGTAACCAGATAATCCTCCTCATTGCGGATGCCACCGAAGTTGCGGTATTCTTCCACCTTATCATAGTCAATGAAGTCCATAAACTTCTTCTCTCCCCTCCACAAATCAATCAACTCGGGAATGAAATAAATGCCCGGCTCAACCGTATGCACAAAGCCCGGTTCCAGAGGGATAGCAAGGCGCTGGCTCTTTCGGCCGAACTGCGTACTCTTGGGCTGGCCGTCATAGCCTACCCAAACTTCACCGAAGTTCTCCATATCGTGCACATCCATTCCCATCATATGCCCCAGTCCGTGAGGATAGAACAGCGCATGGGCACCTTCGCGCACCGCATCTTCGGCATTGCCCTTCATCAAGCCCAGCTCTTTCAGCCCTTCCACCATCACTTGGGCGGAAAGCTCGTACACCTTCATATAAGGAATGCCCGGACGGAGGGCTTTGACAGACTCCAAGTGCATGGCGTTCTGGATTTCGTAAACGGCACGCTGGCGGGGAGTAAAGGTCTTGTCCGCAGGCACGGTGGACGACATGTCGCCACAGTAACCCGAAGGAAGCTCGGCGCCGGCATCAATCAGGAAGAGGTCGCCCGGCTTTACTTTATTTCCATGATAGTGGTTGTGCAAAGTCTGGCCGTTGACAGTAGCAATCGTGGCAAAAGACAGCTCGCAGTTGTTCATCTCGGCGATACGGTTCATTTCGGCCACAACCTCGTATTCGTACATGCCCGGACGAAGCACCTTCATTGCGGTGATGTGCATGTCAGCAGTCACGTCGCATGCCTTTTCTATTTCCGCTATTTCTTCTGCCGACTTGTAGTTGCGCTGTGCCACCACCGCACGGATAAACGGCACAGACCCTTCCTGACGTGCCGGAGGAACACCCAGCCAGTCCATCAGTTTCAACTTATGCTCGGCACGATAAGGGGGCAAATAATGGATGGTCTGTCCCTTCTGTACAGCCTTGTGCAGATAACCGACGATGTCGACAAAAGGACGGGTTTCGGAAATTCCCACAGCAGAAGCCTTTTCGTGAAGGGTGGGCTGGGTACCCATCCAGACAATATGGTCGATGGTCAGCTCATCGCCAAAAATGATTTCTTTATCTTCATCTATGTCGATGAGAGCTGACAGCCCGGCAAACGACAAGCCAAAATAGTAGAGAAAAGTGGAATCCTGGCGGTAACGGAAAGTATTGTCCTCATAGTTCAAACCTTGTTCATCGTTACCCAAAAACAGTAACACTCCGGAGCCTATCGTTTTTTTCAGCTGGGCCCTGCGCTGCACATACGTTTCTTTAGCAAACATAACGTTCCATTTTTTAGTAGTTATATGGCAAAGATAGGAACAAAAAAGCAACCAAGCTCCCGTTTTCTTGTTAAATATCATAAGAGAAGGTTTCGCGTTCCCGAACTATTCACTATTTTTGCGGTAGAAATTTCCCTTATTCGTAATTTGTAATTTATAAAGTATGGCACAAGGTTCCCGACAAGTACAGACTCAAGCGCAACAGCAGATACAAACACTGTCGCCGCAACAGATTCTGGTGGTAAAGCTGCTGGAACTCCCTGCCGTGGAGCTGGAAGACCGCGTACGTGCCGAACTCTTGGAAAATCCGGCACTGGAAGAGGGTAAGGAGGATACTCCCGGCGACGAATACCCCGACACTCCTGATACGGAAACCGGAACGGAAGACGGTGGAGACACCAGCTATGATTCTTTAAGCGATTATCTGAACGAAGACGATATCCCCGACTACAAGCTGCAGGAGAACAACCGCAGCAAAGGGGAGCAGGCAGAAGAAATTCCTTTCTCCGACGCCACCTCCTTCTATGAAACCTTGCGCCAGCAGCTCGGCGAGCAGGACTTGACTCCGCACCAGCGCGAACTGGCCGAATATCTCATCGGCTCGCTGGACGACGATGGCCTGCTGCGCAAATCGCTGGACAGTATCAGCGACGAACTCGCCATCTACGCCGGTATCGACGCTTCTCCCGAAGAGCTGGAAGAAGTATTGAAGATTATACAAGACTTCGACCCCGCCGGTCTGGGCGCCCGCACCCTACAAGAGTGCCTGCTCATCCAGATTCGACGTAAGGAAGCGCAACGGCCCATGCCCTCGCCTCCACAATACTATATAGAAGAAGATATTCTTACCCAGTGCTACGAAGAGTTCACCCGCAAGCATTGGGACAAGATTATGCAGAAATTAGGTATCAGCGAAGATACCCTGCAACAAGCCGTTAAGGAAATCTGCAAGCTGAATCCCCGTCCCGGTGCCTCGCTCGGCGAAGCCATCGGCAAGAACATGCAGCAGATTGTGCCCGACTTCCTGGTAGACACTTATGACGACGGTACCATCAACGTGACACTGAACAACCGCAACGTGCCGGAACTGCGCATGAGCCGCGACTTCACCGAGATGGTGGAAGAACACACCAAGAACCGGGCCAACCAGTCTAAGGAATCCCGCGAAGCCATGATGTTCCTCAAACAAAAAATGGATGCCGCACAAGGTTTCATCGATGCCGTGAAGCAACGCCAGAATACGCTGATGACCACCATGCAGGCCATCATAGACCTGCAACGTCCTTTCTTCCTCGAAGGAGACGAGTCATTGCTCCGCCCCATGATTCTGAAAGATGTTGCCGAACGTACCGGGTTGGACATCTCGACCATCTCCCGTGTGAGCAACAGCAAGTATGTACAGACCAACTACGGCATCTACCCGCTGAAATTCTTCTTCAACGACGGCTACACAACCGAAGACGGCGAAGAGATGTCTGTACGCGAAATACGCAAGATACTCAAAGAGTGCATTGACAACGAGGACAAGAAAAAGCCTCTGACCGATGACGAACTGACCGAGCTGCTGAAGGAGAAAGGCTATCCCATAGCCCGCCGCACGGTGGCAAAGTATCGCCAACAGATGAATATCCCCGTGGCAAGACTGAGAAGATGAGAGAAAAGGATGAGCGATTAGGGATTAAGGTTTAAAGATTAGTGCATTCAAATAGTAAATTGTAAATAGTCAAATCGTAAATAAAATTAGGTTGTGGAAGAGCATATTATAGCAGATAAAACTTTAATCAGAACAGCGAAAGTGATTTCGGCGGTATTCACACCGTTCTCCATCCCTTTCCTGGCATTTCTGGTTCTGTTTATATTCTCGTACCTGCGCATCATGCCGTTGCAGTACAAGTTGATAGTATTGGGCGTGGTGTATTGCTTCACCATCCTGATGCCTACACTGACTATCTTCATCTTCCGCAAAATCAACGGTTTCAGTCCGGAAGAACTGGTGGAACGAAAAAGGAGATACATTCCCTTTATTCTGACCATCACTTCTTATGTATTCTGCCTGCTCATGATGCACCGGCTCAATATCCCGTGGTACATGACCGGTATCATACTCTCCGCCCTGGTAGTGATGATAATCTGCGTCATTGTCAACTTAAAATGGAAACTGAGCGAACACATGGCGGGGATGGGCGGTATTATCGGCGGACTGGTTTCGTTCAGTGCGCTGTTCAGCTATAATCCGGTAGTGTGGTTGTGCCTGTTTATTCTGATTGCAGGCATATTGGGTTCGGCGCGGATTGTGCTGGGGCATCACACCTTGGGCGAGGTCCTTTTTATACTGGTGGCTGGCGTGCTGGGCACCGCCCGCATCATCCTGCGACACCACACACTGGGCGAAGTTATGGGAGGCTTTGCCGTAGGGCTTATCTGCTCGTTGCTGGTACTCCACCCGCTGAGCAACATACTGTTCCGAATCTTCCTCTTTTAAGAGCCTTGTTTAATTTTTAATTTTCAACTTTTAATTTACATAGTATCAACCCTTAAAAACTAATGATCATGAACTTCCCGACTAATGTAAAGTACACCAAAGAACACGAGTGGATACGTCTTGAAGGCGATGTAGCTTATGTAGGTATCACCGATTACGCCCAGGCACAATTAGGCGATATCGTATTCGTAGATATCCAAGCAGAGGGTGAAACATTGGCAGCCGATGAAGTATTCGGGACCATTGAAGTAGTGAAAACCATTTCTGATCTTTTCTTGCCCGTAGGCGGAGAAATCCTGGAGCAAAACGAGGCTCTTGCTGACCAACCGGAACTGGTTAACAAAGATCCGTACGGTGAAGGCTGGCTCATCAAAATGAAACCGGATGCTGATGCAGATTTCGATTCATTACTGGATGCTGCTGCCTACAAAGCGTTGATTAACGATTAACTATTAGTGGTTAGTGATTAGCATTGATATTGAGAAGTTTGCTAATCACTAATCACTAAACACTAATAACTAAATAATTATGTCTCCATTAGTAAGCATCATCATGGGCAGCACCTCCGACCTTCCTGTTATGGAAAAGGCCGCTCAACTGCTGAATGATTTACATGTACCGTTCGAAATGAACGCTCTTTCTGCACACCGCACTCCGGAAGCTGTAGAGGATTTTGCAAAGAACGCCCGCGAACGCGGCGTTAAAGTAATAATCGCAGCCGCCGGCA
>ENA-OOZD01001221-OOZD01001221.1-human-gut-metagenome-genome-assembly--contig:-NODE-1221-length-9874-cov-1.358998_pt1 | contig 9874 bp, 5 predicted proteins | sample MGYA00241186_ERZ501395 | MGnify/ENA primary metagenome ERZ501395 (study PRJEB25962, sample SAMEA2042730) | human gut metagenome | biome: human gut; feature: human-associated habitat; material: faeces... | reverse complement strand
GCACAAAAGTCTTTCTACGATTTTTCCTTCTACTCCTAAGTCGGTAATGACGGAAATACCAAAAACTTTGATACCACAATGGTTGGCTACGATAACTTCCGGAACGGTAGACATACCAACTGCATCAGCACCAAGGATATGGAATAGTTTATATTCGGCAGGAGTTTCGAAAGTAGGACCTTGCGTACCAATATACACTCCGTGTTGTACTTTAATTCCTTTTTCTTTGGCAATCTCGTCAGCCTTACTAATCAGTTCCTTGCAGTATGCTTCGCTCATGTCCGGGAAGCGAGGTCCGTAAGGGATATTTTTTCCGCGAAGCGGGTGTTCGGGGAAATAGTTGATATGGTCAGTGATAATCATCAGGTCACCGATTTCGAAATCTGCATTTGTACCGCCACTGGCATTGGATACAAACAAGGTTTTGATACCTAATTCACGCATGACACGTACAGGGAAAGTTACTTCTTTCATCGAATAACCCTCGTAATAGTGGAAGCGTCCCTGCATAGCCATGATATCCTTATTGCCTAGTTTGCCGAAAATCAGCTTACCGCTATGACCTTCGACGGTAGATACCGGGAAGTTGGGGATATCCGAATACTTTATTTCATACTTCTCGGTGATTTCGTTTGCCAAACTGCCAAGCCCGGTGCCTAGTATAATAGCAGTTTCCGGACTGGTATGCATCTTACCTTTCAGATAAGCTGCGGTTTCTTGTATTTTCTCTAACATAGTCAATAATATGTTGGTTAAATTTATCTTGTTGATTTTGTAATATTTCAATTTCAATAGGCAAGGCGTAGATAAATGGTTTCAATTCCTTGTCCAAAGCCGGATGGTTAATCAGGCGTGTTGCATCTTTCTCGGTGGTAATAATCAACCGGTGTTCTCCTTTCAGTTTATGAAACCGTTCTTTGATAAGCTGTATATCCCGATGAGTGAAATTGTGGTGATCGTCAAACGATAGTAAATCTATTTGTTTGGTACAACCTTCCAGTCTTTCGAGAATAGGGGCAGGTGAGGCAATTCCCGTCATCAATAATATATCAGTGTTTGTCAGTGAGGACAAAGCAACCTCATGGTTTGTCGAAATTGCATTTGTGTCCGGAGACATGGTAGGGAACACTGGTTGCAGGTTACCATACCGGAACGATGAGAAGAATAACTGTTGATATGGATAAAGGTTCAGCCGTTTCGTGATAATGTTATAATCAATAGGCTTGATGTCTTGCGGGCATTTGGTGACAATAACGATTTGCGCCCGATTCTTGCCGCTAATTGGTTCACGAAGCCGTCCTGCGGGGAGCAAAGTGTCATCACAGAATAATCGGTGATAATCCGTTAACAGAATACTCAATCCCGGTTTGACGTATCGGTGCTGGAAAGCATCGTCCAATAGGATAACATCTATTGAAGGCTTTTGCAGTGCAAGCAACTTTTCTATGCCATGACAACGCTTTTCATCGACAGCTACTGTGACAGACGGGAATTTTTGATGCATCTGGTAAGGTTCGTCGCCAATGCTTCTTGCCGTACTTTCCGGAGTTGCCAATACATAACCTTTCGTGTGCCGTTTATATCCCCGGCTTAATACAGCTACCTTATATTGATTACAAAGAAACTTTATCAGATATTCAGTGTGCGGAGTTTTTCCTGTCCCTCCTACAGCGAGATTACCCACGCTGATGATAGGTATGTCAAAACTCTTTGATTGAAGAACTTCCCAGTCAAAGAGTTTATTTCTCATCATTACCACTGCTCCGTAGAGCCAGGAGGCAGGGTAGAGCCACTTATGTATCTTGATAAAGTGTTCGTCCATGTATTACGGTTTATTTAATATTCAGTTCGAACGGAATACGTGCCTGAATCATGGATTGTTCTTGCAGATTTTTCAGTAAACCGAATTGCTGGTAGTACTCGCCTAATTTACTTTTCAGTAATTGTGATTCTACATAATTCGTCGGTTTCGTATCAAGCAGGGAAGACAGGAAGTCTTGTTTCTCAGGATAAGACACAACGGTATAGCCTTCGATACCGACTTTTGCAACAGCAATATCCAGTGCCTTGTCAATGCCACCTAATTCGTCTACTAATCCCAGTTCTTTAGCAGTTTCCCCAGTCCATACACGGCCTTCGGCAATCTTCTCGATAGCTTCCTTCGTCATGTGACGTCCTTCGGCACAACGAGTTACAAAGGTATCATATCCTTCAGTTATCATCATTTGAAGCAATGATTTCTCATCCTCGTTAAACGGACGCATGATATTTCCGAAATCAGCGTATTTATTCGTTTTTACGACATCATAACTTAAGCCGATTTTGTCAGTCAATCCTTTCACATTAGGAATCATACCGAAGATTCCGATAGAACCGGTCAGGGTAGTAGGCTCTGCAACAATCGTATCGGCAACGCAAGAGATATAGTAACCTCCTGACGCAGCATAATCACCCATAGAGACAATGACCGGTTTCTTTGTTTTCAGCTCTTTCACAGCATGCCAGATTTGTTCCGAGGCGAAAGCACTTCCACCTGGAGAATTGACACGGAGTACAACAGCTTTCACATCATCATTATCTTTCAATTTGCGCAGGTCACGAATGACTTTCGAACCGACAATCCCATCTTCGGAAGTTGCAGAGCTCGGATAGTCTGTAATTTCACCGGATGCATAATAAACAGCTACGATATTACCGCTTTTATCTTTCGGCACATTTTTCCTTACGTTCATCATGTCGCCCAATCCTAATATAGGAAGATTATCATCTTCATTGATCTCTACCAATTTCTTAAGATAATTGCGCACATCATTGCGGTAAATCAATGTATCAGCCAATCCGCATTTTACACTCTCTTCTGCCGGATAGAACATGAGCATGCGATCTGCATAAACATTCAGTGAGTCTACAGAAATATTACGTGAAGTAGATACCCCTTCCGTAACCTGTCCCCAGATAGAAGTGATAAATGTGGTAACCTGTTCGCGGTTGGCAGGACTCATTTCCGTAGCAATAAACGGCTCTACGGCAGATTTGTAAGTTCCCACCTTGAACACCTGCATCTCAACTCCTATTTTTTGCAGCAAATCTTTGTAGAACAGGGGAGCAGAGGCGATACCCCGCCATTCAATCATTCCTTTGGGATTGAGCAACACCTTATCGGCTGCGCTGGAAAGATAATAAAGTCCCTGCGTATAGGAGTCTGCATAAGCAATAACGAATTTTCCACTTTCTTTGAAGTCGAGCAGTGCGTTGCGGATTTCCTGCAAAGAAGCATAGGAGGTGCCTAATGAGTTTGCCTGTAGATAAATCCCTTTAATATTTTCGTTTTCTTTAGCCTTCTGGATAGAAGAAAGAATATCGTCCAGTCCGTACGTGTTAGATCCGTCACCCAACAACTGTGATAAAATACCCAGCGGATCTTCTTGCGTACGTTCAACCAACGTTCCATTTAAGTCGAGCATCATTACAGAATTCTTTTTTACGATTGTTTCCGTGTCCGAAGCAGACATGATGCCAAACAACGTTACCATGCTGATTATAAATAATACAATACTTGACAAAATGATACCTGTCACCGTGGCAAGTGTAAATTTCAAGAAATCTTTCATTATACTTATTGTTTTTTGCGCCAGCTTGTTATTAAGCTAACAAAGATAAATAATTGAGTTGATATTTATTCAATAAGTCGTACGAATTTTTGTTTTATCACAGCGAATCCACATAAATAGGAACTTCCTCCATTTAAGATTTAAGTATATTTGTCTGTATCAAATCCTTTTAAATGAGAAGAAATCTCTAATTTTGTGGCACAACTATTAATACATTGAATAATACTATCATGAAAAAACTCACATCTATCCTTTTATTGCTTTTGTTTGTATGGACGGTACAAGCGCAAACTGCTCGTGAAGAGATCCGTGCAAACCGGTATTTATCCGCTAATAATTATTATGCATATCCTACGCCTACTGCCAAGCAGACAGCTGCTCCTAAGGGGTACGAACCTTTTTATATCAGCACATATATGCGTCATGGTTCACGGTATTTGATTGATCCGAATGATTATCGTTTCCCCAAGCAAACTTTATTAAAAGCCGACTCTTTAAACAAACTTACTGCAACAGGTAAAAACACACTGGATATTGTTTTGCGCATGGCTGATATGGCGGAAGGTCGTCTTGGTGAACTGACTTCGGTGGGAGCACGCCAACACAGAGGAATTGCAAAGCGTATGTATACTAATTTCCCACAGATATTTGCGGATGGAACAGAAGTGGATGCCCGTTCCACAGTTGTCATCCGGTGTATATTATCCATGACATCCGAATGCCTCCAATTGCAGGCGATGAATCCTAATCTATGTATCAAGAATGATGCAAGTTACCATGATATGTATTACATGAATCCTCCTGCTAAGGATTTGAGTAAAATAGCTAGTTCCGATAAAGTGAAAAAGGTTCAGAAAGATTTTGAGGCTACCCATGTACGTCCGGAACGGTTGATGAAAACATTGTTTACAGACGAAGCGTATGTAAAAGCAAACGTTGATGAAGCGCGCCTGATGAGACGTCTTTTTGATTTGGCTTGTAATATGCAGAGTCATGATACAGATATGCAGCTATATTCTCTTTTCACGGATGAAGAGTGTTATGATTTATGGAGTTGTAACAACTTATATTGGTATCTGACACACGCTTGTTCTCCTGTAACGGATGGTTTGATGCCCTATCGGGAAGCCGACTTGTTGCGTAATATTTTAGATAGGGCAGATGCTGCTTTGAAAGAAGGTAAGAACCAGGCCACTTTAAGATTTGGTCATGAGTCTTGTCTGTTACCGTTAGTCGCTTTATTGGAACTGAATCATTATGGAGAATCTTACCCTGACGTAGAAAAGTTATCCGAACAATGGAGAGCGTATGATATTTTCCCGATGGCTAGTAACGTGCAATTCGTCTTTTTCCATAAAAAAGGAAGTAACGATGTATTGGTAAAAGTATTACTTAATGAAAAGGAAGCTAAACTACCGGTGAAAACAGACGTAGCTCCTTATTACCACTGGAAAGATGTAGAAAGCTACTATCGTGAAAAATTAGATAAATATCAGCATATATAATGCGACATTAACTTAACATTATTATATTTACCATGAGAAGAAAAACCCCTTTTATGGCTGCAACTCTGGCAGCAGGCTTGTTTTTTTATTCTTCTTGTACTCCGGCTGAAAAGACGGATACAAAAGATTATACTCAATACGTTAATACCTTTATCGGTGGCGCAGACAACGGGCATACATTTCCCGGCGCATGTTATCCTTTCGGTATGATACAGACCAGCCCTGTGACGGGTGCAGTCGGTTGGCGTTACTGTTCTGAATATGTTTATGAGGATTCTCTGGTTTGGGGATTTACACAGACACATTTGAATGGAACAGGCTGTATGGATTTAGGCGATATTCTGGTGATGCCGGTCACTGGCACACGTGCCCGTGCGTGGGATGCTTATCGCAGTCATTTCCCTAAAGATAAAGAAGCGGCTACTCCGGGATATTACACTGCAGAGCTCTCTGATCCACAGGTAAAAGCAGAACTGACTGCCTCTATCCATGCTGCCCTTCACCGCTATACTTATCATAAAGCTGATTCTGCCTCTATATTGATTGACTTGCAACATGGTCCTGCATGGAGAGAAGAACAATATCATTCACAAGTCAACAGTTGTGAAGTGAACTGGGAAGATGCTCAAACACTGACAGGACATGTCAATAATACGGTATGGGTGAATCAGGATTATTTCTTTGTGATGAAATTCAACCGTCCGGTAGTCGATTCACTTTATCTTCCGATGGGCGAAACAGAAAAAGGAAAACGCATCATTGCCTCTTTTGACATGCAGCCGGGAGACGAGCTGATGATGAAAGTGGCGCTTTCTACTACCAGTGTAGATGGGGCTAAAAAGAATCTGGAAGCAGAAATTCCTGCCTGGGATTTTGAAGGAGTAAGAGCTACCGCCCACAATGAATGGAATAACTATTTGAGCCGTATTGAAATAGAGGGTACCGATGATGAAAAGACAAATTTCTATACTTGTTTCTACCACGCGTTGATTCAGCCTAATCAAATTTCGGACGTGGACGGTATGTACCGTAATGCCGCCGACTCTATTGTAAAAGCCGGAACTGGTGCTTTCTATTCTACGTTCTCTTTGTGGGATACTTACCGTGCCGCTCATCCGTTTTATACATTAGTGATTCCCGAACGTGTGGACGGTTTTGTGAATTCTCTCATCGAACAGGGTGAAGTGCAAGGCTTCCTGCCTATTTGGGGATTGTGGGGAAAAGAGAATTTCTGTATGATTGGTAATCACGGCGTATCAGTCATTGCCGAGGCTTATCGCAAAGGATTCCGTGGCTTTGACGCTGAACGTGCTTTCAATATAATAAAGAAGACGCAGACGGTGTCTCATCCGTTGAAGTCCGATTGGGAAGTTTATACAAAATATGGTTATTTCCCGACAGACCTGATAAAAGCTGAATCTGTATCTTCTACTTTAGAATCGGTATATGATGATTATGCTGCTGCCGATATGGCACGTCGTATGGGTAAAGAGGAAGATGCCGCTTACTTCGCGAAACGTGCTGACTATTATAAGAATCTTTTCGATCCGGAGACGAAGTTCATGCGTCCGCGCAAGGCTGATGGAACTTGGAAAGCTCCATTTAATCCAAGTGCACTAGGACATTCCGAAAGTATCGGTGGAGATTATACAGAAGGAAATGCATGGCAATATGTATGGCATGTGCAACACGATGTAGATTCTTTAATTGAGATGATGGGAGGAAATAAAGCATTTACAGCAAAACTCGATTCACTCTTCTGGCTTGAGAACAATACTGTAAATACAGGTTTTGTATCTGATGTGACCGGACTCATAGGACAATATGCCCATGGGAATGAACCTAGTCATCATGTAGCTTACCTATACAACTATGCAGGGGAATTCTGGAAAACCCAAAAACTTATCCGAGAAATCTTTGATCACTTTTATCTGCCCGTTTCCGACGGTTTGTGCGGAAATGACGATTGTGGGCAGATGTCCGCATGGTATTTGTTCTCAGCTATGGGATTTTATCCTGTAGATCCTATCAGTAAAGAGTATATTATTGGTGCTCCTCAACTGAAGGAGATGATATTACGTCTGGAAGGTGGAAAGAATTTCATCATTCGTGCCGAAGGCTTATCAGAAGAAAATAAATATGTAAAGGCAGTCTTTTTGAATGGAAAAGAATTAAAACGGTTTAGAATCTTTCATCATGAAATCACAGACGGAGGTATTTTAGAATTTATCATGACGGATAATCCGTCAAAATCATTTAATTAATTATGAAAGTATACATATTATCAATCCTTTTCTCCCTGTCTTTTTCGTTAGTGTGGAGTAAAGAGTATAATGCATCTTTTTTTGGCATAAAGTCTGATGGAGTAACATTGAACACCAACTCTATCCAGACTGGTATTAATTATATTCACAAAGAAGGGGGAGGTGTTTTAGTTTTTAATGTCGGCCGTTATTTAACAGGTAGCATTGAACTCAAATCGAACGTAGCGATACAATTAAAGGAAGGAGCAGTGCTGGTAGGTTCCCTAAACCCTTATGACTATAATATGGAAGGTCCTTGCTATAGTATGATTCGAGCTATAAACCAAAAAAATATAGCCATTTATGGAAAAGGAATAATTGATGCACAAGGGCGTCAAGTATCATACAACATAATCGACCAAGTACATAAAGGTTTTATCAAAGCCCCTTTGGAAAACGACAGACCGCGTAGACCGCGAGGAATTCATTTTAAGCAATGCCGAGGCATAACTATAGAAGGGATTACTATAAAAAACACCTGTGATTGGACACAGGAATATGAAGAATGCGATTCGCTATGGGTCAGGGGTATTACAGTCGACAATAAAGCATATTGGAATAATGATGGCATTGATATCGTCGATTGCCAGAATGTTTTGATAGAGAATTCTTTCTTTGACTCTTCGGATGATGCAGTTTGCCTGAAATCCCATAAAACTGAAACTGCATGCCGGAATGTAGTAATTCGTAATTGTACTATGCGTTCGAGTGCCAACGGGATAAAATTAGGTACTATGACAGTTGGAGGATATGAAAATATCCGGATCATAAACAATAAGATTTATGATACTTATCGTTCGGCATTAACAATAGCTACTCCCGATGGAGGATACGCCCGAAACATAGTAGTGGATAGTCTGCAAGCCTATAATACAGGAAATGCTATATTTCTTCGAATAGGCAACCGTACGCATTCGAATAAAATCGGAACAATGGACTCTATCCTTATTTCTAATTTGTATGTAGAAATTCCCGAAGGAAAACCGGATGCAGGCTATGAATATGAAGGCCCCATAGAACATATGCCTAGAAATATATCTCCGGCAAGTATCATTGGGCTAAAAGGGCATCCCATAACACACGTGACACTGAAAAATGTAGTAATCAATCATCCGGGTGCAGGAAAACCGGAAATAGCAAAAGTTGGTGTGACTCCGGAAGAATTAGATAGAGTTCCTGAATTGGCTGATTCATATCCTGAATTTTCATGTTTCAAGGAACTTCCAGCGTGGGGCCTCTATCTTCGACATGTTGAGCGAATTGTTTTAGAGAATGTTACATTTATTGCCCGAAAAAAAGATTATAGACCAGCTATAGTACTGGACGATGCACATCATGTCAGCATGAGTAAAATGAAAATCCAGGAACCGGGGAAAAAGAAGCAACAGATACATATATATCAATCTACTAATATCACTAAATAGAAATTACAATGAAACAATTACTAACAACTTTACTATTATTTTGGAGTATCAATATTTTTGCACAGCAAACATATGATATTGTTATAGTGGGAGGAACACCCGGCGGATTGACCACAGCACTCGCAGCTGCTAAACTTGGGAAAACTTCTGTTATTTTAGAACGAACGCAGCATATAGGAGGTCTGCCCTCCAATGGACTGGGAGCAACGGATATTGTAACCCGGGCAGCAACAACAGGATTATTCAGAGAGTTCACCTGCCGCATCAAAGACTATTACAAAAAAAAATATGGTGTAACTTCTATACAATATCAGAGATGTGATGATGGTTTCCGTTTCGAACCTTCAGTGGCAGAACAAGTATTCACAGACTGGTTAGGAGAATATAAAGATCTAATCACAGTTTTGACAATGCGGCAATTCGATTCCAGTCCTCATAATATAAAAAAAGTAGATGATAAAATTGTGAAAATCAACGTTCTGAATCGTGATAATAATACTCAAGAAGAGTATCAAGGCAAGATTTTCATTGATGCCACTTACGAGGGAGATCTGGCAGCAGCAGCCGGTGTCCCCTTTAGAGTAGGGCGCGAAGGTAAAAATGAGTTTGGAGAACCCGGAGCAGGAAGTGTTTACAAATACTGGCATGGCCCGGAAATGGATGCTTCCACTTTTATTGGAGATAATGCTGTCAAGGCATACAATTACCGATTGTGCCTGACCAAAAATCCGGATAATAAAGTACCTATAACAAAGCCCAAAAATTATGACCGTAATGAATATGCATCTATTATCGATGATGTCTGGACGGGACGTCATACCCAAGCAGAAATGGTGAATGTTACTTTGGAAATGTTAGAAGCTAATAAGAAACATATAGCTAAGGGCAATCCGACTATGATTCCTGGTGACAAATGGGGGCTTGGTAAAGTAGTAAACCTGGTTGAAATTCCAAATGAAAAAACAGATGCTAACAACCAGCATGCTGCTTTTGTCTCATCAGATCTGCCTGAAGAGAACTGGGCATGGCCT
>ENA-OOZD01001219-OOZD01001219.1-human-gut-metagenome-genome-assembly--contig:-NODE-1219-length-9885-cov-2.276806_pt1 | contig 9885 bp, 5 predicted proteins | sample MGYA00241186_ERZ501395 | MGnify/ENA primary metagenome ERZ501395 (study PRJEB25962, sample SAMEA2042730) | human gut metagenome | biome: human gut; feature: human-associated habitat; material: faeces... | reverse complement strand
ATCGCGCCCGATACCGCGCCTTTCGCCGCACCAATCGCAGCGCCATAGGCAAAGCAAGCGACACCGCCTGTTGCAACCGTAGCAACTACTGCCGCGCCAACAATCAGCGCCGCGCCAATCGCCACTTTCGCCCAGTTCGGCAGCGACCACGAACCCGCTTCATCTCGACGGTTCACCGGGTCGTTCATGCAGTAGTTGAACAGCTGGTAGCCATTGATGTCGCCATCAGCACCCAGCGCTTCCACATCATCCGCATTGATGAATCGGCTCAGCTTCGGGTTGTAATATCTGCTGCGCAGATAGTAGAGACCCGTTTCCTCGTCGTAGATGTAGCCGCGATACCTGAAGGGATTCAGCGCACCCAGCGTCTCCGCTAATGCACCTCCTGTACTGATTGGCTGACCCCAAGCATCGTACTGATATTTTACCACCAACTGCCCTTCGCTGTCAACCATGCCGACAACATCATCCTGCTGGTTATACAGGTATGCATACGCAGTGCCGTTGTAAATCGCAATTGCAGGCTTGTTCTGCGCATCATAGAAGAAATGCAGGTTTTCATCGCCGCGAATAAGGTGAACCAGATTGCGGCCGTGCATGATGTACTTCGTCGTACCGGTGGAAGTCGCCGTTTTCTGAACACGAAGACCATCCGCGTTATATGCAAAGGCGACCTCTTCGCCGCTCTTCTGCATTCCCCGGAGCTGCCGCCCCTGCGCCCATTTGTACTGCCAAGTGCCATCCGACAGCGGATTGCCAATCTCATCATAAGTAATGTTCACGCCATTGAGCGCCGTCAGCTTATCCTTCCAGTTCGTATCCGTATAGGCGAACGTGTCGCACTGGACAGCCGCACCGACGCTGCCGGTCGTGTACGCATACGCCGTTTTCTGCTGAATATTGCCGCCATGGTCATAGGCAAACACCCACGTCGTACCCGCAGTGCCAGCCGTCGTATCATACGGGTCGTTCACCCGAATCAGCTGCCCCAGCAGGTCATACACATAGGTAATTTCCTGCTGACCGTCGCTGATGCCCGTGATATTGCCCGTTTCATCATATGTATAGGTCAGTTCAGTCCCCGCCTGCGTCATCGTGCGAACGAGCGGCGTCGTGCTGTTGCTGCCATATGCACCATCCAAATAGGTGTACGCCGTTGTCACAGCCGTTCCGCCTGCATTTGCGCTGCGTTCACTTACTCGGCCGAGTCCATCATAAGTATACGTCACCGTTTGGTTGTCCCCGAACGTCATCAGCGTCGGACGGTTTTCTTCATCGTGCGTAAAAGTGGTTGTGTATTTTTCTCGGTTCTCTCCGACCTGTTCCTTGAAGGTCTTTACATTATCATACGCATCATAGACCAGTTCGCCCGTATACGCATGCTTGTCGCCTTCAAGCACTGTCTTTCGGCGCGGACGATTGGCAGCATCGTATTCACTCAGCACCGAAACGTCGCGCGCGCAATCCTTCACTCGTGCAACTTCGCCGTTTGCGCCGTAGGTATACTGGAAGCGGTCATCCGTATCGTCATCATAGCGCATACCAACAATGCGCTTAAAGTCATCATATGTGTAGCATACCTGTCCACGGTTGCCATAGGTGACGCTTTCCGTCATGCCATCCGCCTGATAAGCCGTTTCGACCAGCGTTTGTGTGCCAACCTTCACGGATTCAAGCCGTCCGACTGCATCATATGCAAGCGTATAGGCAACATCTTCCGAAGCATTATCGGACGTATTGTGTTTCACCTGCGTCAGCTTATCCTTGGTATACGCAAACGTATTGGTGTATTCGCGCCCGTCTGCCGTCGTCGAAGCCTTCGTCACCCTGCGATTACGATCATAAGTATAGTGCAGCACCTGTCCGCGGGCATCCGTAACTGATTGCAGCGTATCCAGCTCATCATCCGTCTGCCGAGTTTCTGCCATGCCGCGGGCATCTATCTGCTGTTTTACATGATTGCCCTGCTCATCATAGACCGTCGTGGTCTGCATGAACGCCGTGCCATCGCTTGTTTTCGTGGTCAGCTGATTGCCATAATCATCGTAGGTATACTCGCTGACTGTCCCCAGTGGGCTGGTAGACTTGCGCAGCAGATGTTTCTTCTTCTCCTCATCACTTTCGCCCCATTCCATCACGGTTTTCACCGCAGCAGAACGCCCCGGCTGAAAGTACGTCAGGATATTGTCGAACGCATCATAGGTTGCACCATCCTGCAAGCTGCCTGCATTCTTCGCGGAAAGTACATTGCCCCTGCTGTCATACACATTCGTTTGACCGAATTCTTCCTTGTGCAGGAACAAGCCGCCAAATTCAGCATAGTTGATGTTGCGCTCGTAGTCCACGTTGAAGCGAATGGATGTATAATCGCACGGTGCAACCACCGGGCCGGCAGCAAACTGCCAATCCGTCCATTCCTCGCTCCATTCGATCGAGGACGTATTCACGCGCGTGGACGATGTGCCTGCTTTCAAGAACGCCACACGGATGTTATAGCGGAAGTCCTCCCCCTTGCGCGGCTTGGAGAAGTTCAGCGACCACCCGCCTGCTACAAACACGTCACCCTTGCTGCCGCTGAGCGGAATATCCTGATAGATGCCCGCATACTTGGTACGCCCAGTACCATACAAGCGCATCGTATTTGCAGAAAGTCCTTCCGGCTTGGTGCCTGTGCAATCGGCATACACCATATCTTCATTGGTATTGGAGCTGTTTTTGCTCCAGCCTGTGGGATGTGCGCCGCAATTAAACGTAAAGTCACCATTCGTCAGCATATTGTAGCGATTGGCGACTTCGCCCGCTTCCAGCTGCGCACAGTCAAACCAGACCGTTCCTGCGCCCCCGCCCGCCATCAAGCGAACAGTTGCACTGTCGCTGGTGCTGTCTGCCGGAAGCGAGAAACTCACACTCATGCGTCCCCATTCGCCCTTGCTGCACTGCGGCAAACTATCCACCGCAACCTCATCGCCGTCGCTGTTTTTGTAGGTAACGCGCAGCTGCGCCACGGTATCCGCAAGCGTCTGAAAGAATGCAGAAAACGTATAGGCTTGTCCCTTCGGCAGCGTCACATCTTGGCGGGCCGTCATCCAGCCTGTCTGATTCGTCTTGACCATTTTCAGCGACTTCGTGCCCATGTAGTGCGCATCCGTCGCATAGCTATATGTGCCAGTCCCATCGAGGCTCTCATTCGTCCAGATGCCTGCCGTCTGCATGTTGTGACCATTCAGGAAGTTCACCACGCTGCGCTGCATCTTGGAAATCGTTTCCGGATGGTTAATCGGATTGCTGTCCGTGTATTTCGCAAAGCAGGCATATCCCAGCTGGTCATTCACAGAGATGCAGTTGCCGTAATCATTGAAATGATAGAACAGCTTCTTGCCGCTCAGGTTGTCCGTGACTACCGTCAGGCAATCCTTATACGCATAGGTACGGTCATACGCACACACATCGCCGCCAGTCATGCGAACGCGCTTCACGCGGAAGGGCTCACGGGTCGTGTAATACTCATATGTCACTTTGACGCCGTCGCAGTTGACTGCGGATGTCAGAAGTCCGTGTTCATCATAGGTATAATACAAATCTTCTGTGCCGGACTCACCAGCCAGTTCCCACACATGCGTCAGGTGATTCGCTGCATCATACCCAAATCCGCAGGTACCCTGTTCCCCATAGCCGGGAGTGTAAATCGTGCTGACGCGGTTGTTTTCATTCGCGAAAACCGTATTTCTGCCGATGCCGTCCTGCACATTGCTGACAATGCAGCCCGAAGCCGTAATGCGCATCGTATTGCCGCAGGAATCCGCGATTGTTTTGAGCATCCCGACGTTTTCGTAGTTGCCCGCAAACTCCTCCGTCGGCAAGTCAAACGTCATGCTGTTATGATCCCGGTCAACAATCACAGCTGTGCTGTCTGTAAAGCTCAGCTTCATTCCCAGACCCGATTGATCCTGCCATTCGCCGGACGTCTGCTGAAAATGGTGCCGCGTCCCATCGCCGTCCATATAGACATAGAACGTCGTACTGCCATCCGAGTCCTTCAGCGTTTCTTTGTGCAGCGTCTGCTGGATGTTCATTTTCCAGCCTGCGCCTGCCCCGAACGCATCCACCTGACGGTAGCACGAATTGTAGACGTGGCTGACCGATACCGGCATCCGGTTTCCGCTGCTGGACGTGTCCTGCCGTTCAAAGATCAGATTGCCATTGTAGAGGCTGACATGACCAACGCCCGCTCGCCCAACATCCTGATCTTCATAGACCAGATAGTCTTCCAAGCCTGCCAGAGAGACGTAGTTAATCGTCACATACGGCTTATAATACGCATGGTCGCTGGTGTAAAGCGTAATGTAGGTACTCGTGTTCGCCTCCAGCGCGAAACCGTAGTTTTCGCCGCCGTACCACTTGCGAACCAAGTTGGAAATATCATAGTTATACCATGTGCTGTTCGCCTCCATGTACTGATAATCCAGCGTTTTGTCGTTCAGCGCCGGGGCGTTGTTGTAGGTGATGGTCTGGCTGTTCCATTCCCCCAGCACTTCTTTCAGGTAGACGGAGGCCTTCGTTGTCGGAGCCGTCTTCGTTTTGACATTGAAAATTGCTTTCGTGATGTAATACGACGAATCAATTTCCGGCAATCCCGACGGAAGGAACTTGATAAACGAGCGGCTGGTTCCCCAATTGCCGCTGTTGTACGACACCGTCATCCCCGTTGCGCCGTAGCTCTGTACCTCATCCGCCTTTTTGCTGCTCACAAAGTTGTCTTCCATTGCACTGGAATGGTTCTTCGTGATAACCGCCGGATCCAGCACAACCGGGAATTTCGCCTTTTGCAGCCATTTTTCGTCCGGCGTGTACGTCACGCGCCATGTAAACGGCTCATCCGTCGCCGACATGTCCACCTGCACGCCGCCGATTTCGTCCTCCGCTTCGGCAGATTGCAGGAACGGCCGCGGCAGCAGAAATGCCGTTCTGCCATCCGCTGCTGTCACTTGAATCGAATCGTCCGCCTGCTTTTCCGCCCGCATTTCCGGCGTAAAGAGCAGGAACGACAGCTTCCGCACGCTTTCCGGCGTTTTGAACGTAAAGGAATCCTTAAACCACAGTGCCTGAACTGCGCAGTTCAGATTCACATCCGGGAAAATGTCCTCATACACCACTTCCCCGTCCAGCTGCGCCAGCACCGCGCGGCGGCGGTCGCGTTCGCCCTCCTGCGGACACGCAAAGTCCACAACCTTCGGCTGAACTTCCTGCGCTCCATCCAGCTTCCAGCCGAGGTAGCAGTCATCCTCATTGCGCAGCAGAAGCATCGCTGCGTCCTGCGCGCCATGAAATTCAACCTTCAGTTCATCGTTGTTGCGATTCGTGAGATACACGCCGCCTGCCGAATCCTGAATCGTCATCAGTGTGTTGTCGATTTCTTCCAGCTTTCCGCTGTTCTTGTCTCGGAAATGCACCGCTTCCGGGTACATCACCGCCTGATAAAGCCCGCGCCCAAGGAAAACACCTTGCTCGTGCGCGTTCGGCGTTCGTATTCTTCCTGCCCCGGCATCCGGTTCATCTCGTCCAGCGTAACGGGGCGTGCATATTTGTGCGGCTGATTTTCCGCCGCATTGTAATTCATGTGTTTCATTGTACTCCTTTTGAATATTTATTGAAATTAATCGTTTGTTATTTTGTGAGTGCATCCAGTCTATTCTGAATGTCCTCGATTCACTCCGCGATGTTTGTGCTAAGGCTGTCAATCATCGCCTGATATTTTTCTTCCCGCGCTGCATTTTCTTTCAGCATTCGGAAAAAAAGATAAATATAAAGCGCCGCCCAAATTCCTTGCTGCAGCGCCGCTTCCATGATGGTCTGAATATTCGCTTCCATGGCGTCCCTCCTTTCTCTCGCCGTAAAAAAGCGTACAAAAAAAGCGCCATGGGTTTGCATGACGCTTTTTCGGCACAAGAGAAGCCCTTCGTTCTACCGAATGTGGCTCTGTTGTGCCTTGGTGGGGTATGAAATTAAAAGGTTACTTTTGATGACGGTATGCTGCCTTTTTCGCGGAACGGCGGTCATCCCTGCTGGGTTATGCAGGGAATGACCGCCGTTTCGACTTGAATAGCGTAGTAGCTTTCGTATACTATCTACTTGCATCTTTTCCCCTCCCTGTCTTCCACTCATTTCACTTAGTGCAGGAAGAAAAAATCTGATGCTATTTTAGCGCAATCGTTAATGGCATGATTATGTTTATTGCGAACTCGTAAACAAGATAACAAGATTTACACTGTATGATTAGACTCATCCTATCTCGGTTTGCTTAGTATCCATATAACTTCCTCTCGATAAGGTCTAAGACAACAAAGCATATTATGCCCGGCAACATTAAGAGTACGATACCCCTCGATCCCATCAGGCGAAGATACCACGGCTGCTCACCAAACTCTTCCCAATCTCCATCTGGGGTTTTCTTCACAACCCAACCGTCCTGAATTCTATACACATTGTCCTGTGCATCCTTCGTTATACGCTTTGATGTCGGTTCCTCACGGGGGCTGCTTGACAAATCATAGGAAACCAGTTCCGCATTTTTGAATGTATATTCACACTTTGATGCATAACATACAACCTGATTGTCTCTTTCGCCAACAGATAGATAATGCTGCTGATTGCCGCCGTTTAAAACTGCAATGGTTGAAATATACTCTCCCTCAGTATCGTAAACTTTCACAAAGAAACGTTTGCCAAAGCAGCAATAGATATAGTCTCCATCAGATGCTATACTGGTAAGGAATCCAGCAAAATTTATATTCTGATGATCAATATAGATTCCATTGGATCCCGTTCGTTTCTCGTATCCATATGGCAATCGTTCAAAAACGATGACAGCAACCAATCCGAAAAGCCAAATGGAGAGAAACACGATAATCTTTGCAACATGTACAACATCTTTTTTGTTCAAGCTTTTCCCTCCTGTCTTACTTTTTCAGTTTCCGCATAACACATTTGACTCTTTCCTGTTCACGCAAAGACCTTTTGTAGAAGAATACAGGCACTGGTAATCCGAATAAGATCTCGAATATCCAAGGGTAAAGCGTGATGCCAAAAAGTCATAACCAGCACCGACAGCGTAGCATGACTCTGATTCTGATAAGAAGGCTTTCAGTTTGCCAGCTTGATAATTCTGGGTATAAAAAGGTCCCTCATAACTTAGCTCATCTTCAAAACCTTCATTTCCAAAAAGAAATATCACCGAAGTTGATAAGCTACCAGTCACACCAACCTTTTTTATCTGGTCAGTACTCATCATTTGCACTTTAGGGGCAATAGCAGTCAATTGTTCAATTGTGGGTGCAAGTTGTTCGATTAACTGTTCCATCTCGCTTGCTGATATGCTTACGTTTCCACCCAAACTGTAGTATGAATAGATTGCAACTATTGGCTGTCCATCAACCATCATCTGTTCATCAAAGTATACGATTAATTCAAGCCCGCCTCCAACCGCTGCGCTAAGATTGCCCACATCCACACCGATTGAACCATCCAATTGGATGCCGATACCGCCCAGACGATAGTCTGTGCCAGCATCATCACAATAAATTACGGGGTTATTAGCACAATAAGCAAACTGATTAATTGATTTCGACGTTTTGCTAATGCACAGCAAAACGTCACTATTAATAAACCGTCTCCACCGCGGATTATAGTACCGACTCCGCAGATAGTACAGCCCCGTCTCCTCACACATACCCGCGATACCTAAACGGCTGCACCTTGCCCAGCGTCTCCTCCAGCTCACCGGTACACCACAGCGGCGCGCCCCACGCATCGTACATATAACTAACAACAACATTTCCATCCGCATCAAGAATTGCAATGACTCTACCGGCAAGCATCGCCGTTGTGATACCACGGCAGCTGTCAGGATATTCCTGAAACCTTTAAGAGAGTTGGAATGTTCCAACAGTTTGCCTTTTCTCCTCAAAAGAAGATGCTTACTGGGATAGTTCATCAACATTTCTTGAATTTATCTTGAATACTTTATTAGTTGTGACAAGAAATCATTCAAGTCCGCGTCCGCATCATCTGTATTTGCATAAAGTTCAGCATTTAGTTTGAAGAATTTTCTAAATATAGATGATACCATCCATGCTGTAGATAAAGGATAATAGTCTGCTTCGCCATCAATACTACCAATACGAACCTCATTTCCATCTTTTTGAACTACGCAGTACACATAGCACTGGTAACCATTCTGGAAACTCCCTCTTTGAAGTATTATAGTGTCTATCGGAAAGTATTTCCACATAAGCCCCACCTTCAAAGAATATCCACTTTCCTCAAAGAATGGCATGTATTTCTTAGCTTTTTCAAGATACAATGCAAGCATATTATTCTCGTGGAAAATAATTTCATCATCTATTTTATTTGTGTATACCATTTTCTTCATAGTGGCTTCCCCCATATCGTCCAATGCTTAGCACTACCTGTAATGCTATTGTTGTATGGATTCCATGTGTTTTGCTGCCAATGCCAAACATCGTGAGGACCACTTTTATGCGGAGAATGCAACTCTATCGACTTAGTTGTATACTTGCCATTTGCCTTTGGTGCTTGGTATTTGACACCTGAATAACCATCTCCTGGTTTGTTAGAGGGCTTAAGCTTGCCTATCTCTTTTACCTTTATACCTTTTGCGGCAACTGTAGTGAAAGAGGCTCCAGCAGTTATTCCGCCCCACATAAATCCATCGCAGGCACCATCTATTGCACCCGTTACAGCGGCTTTTCCTGCACCTTCCCAGCTGCCTGTAGACACGCGATGATTCACCGCGCTAATTCCCGCACCACTAACAGCGCCAATGGCGGCACTTGTAGCAGCAATTTTGAGTGATGCTACTAACACCGGCACTGCAGCGCCTCCAGTAGCAACAGTAGCAATAACACCAACCGCAATAGCCGCTGCTCCAATTGCAATCTTCGCCCAGTTCGGCAGAGACCAGTTTCCGTCAACGTCAAAACGATTGACCGGATCATTCATGCAATACGCAAACAGATTGTAGCTCAAGACGCTGCCGTCTGCACCGAGATACTCTGTATCATCCGCATTTATAAACCGACTGATCTCAGGATCGTAATAACGGCTGGATGCATAATAGAATCCTGCCTCTTCGTCATAGACGTAGCCGCGATACCGGAAGGGATTGATCGTACCCAGCGTGCTGGCGAGTGTACCAGTCTTGCTGATCGGCTTGCCCCATGCATCGTAAGTATAGGATACCATGTGGGTGCCGTTGCTGTCAAGCAGGCCAATGACGTCATCCTGCTGGTTGTAGAGGTAAGCGTAGGCAGTACCATTGAACACCACCACAGCAGGCTTGTTCTGTGCATCGTAGAAGAAGTGCAGTTCATCGCTTCCTCGCGTCATGTGCACAACATTCTTGCCGTGCAGCGTGTACTTCGTCACAACACCATTGACAATTTTCTGCACTCGAAGCCCACTCTCGTTGTAAACGAACCGTGCATCCACGTTGTCACTTTGCATCCGCGCCAACTGCCGCCCGTTTTCCCATGTATACTGCCACTTGCCATCGCTTAGCGGGTTGCCAATCTGGTCGTAGGTGATAGGCGTGCCGTCTACCGCTGTCAACTGGTCTTTCCAATTCGCGTTGCCGTAGCTGAAACGCATCGTTTGCAAGGGTTCGCTGCTTGTGTTCGCATACGGATACAGCTTCTTGCTCAGAATGTTGCCGCCACGGTCGTACTCGTAGACCCACGTCGAACCGTTGTCGCCAGCGCTGGTGTCGCTCCGGTCATTCACGCGAATCAGCTGGCCAAGCGCATCGTAGGTGTAGCCCGTCCACTTGCCGTTCAGCGTCGCACTCGCAATGTTCCCGTTGTCGTCGTA
>ENA-OOZD01001192-OOZD01001192.1-human-gut-metagenome-genome-assembly--contig:-NODE-1192-length-10060-cov-2.222489_pt1 | contig 10060 bp, 8 predicted proteins | sample MGYA00241186_ERZ501395 | MGnify/ENA primary metagenome ERZ501395 (study PRJEB25962, sample SAMEA2042730) | human gut metagenome | biome: human gut; feature: human-associated habitat; material: faeces... | reverse complement strand
TTGACCGCCGCGTGGTTGTAGGTCGTCCGGATCTGGCAGGGAGAATTGCTATCCTGAAAGTACATGCAAGAAATAAACCGCTTGACTCTGATATTAATCTTGATATCATCGCAAAAAAGATTCCCGGATTTACAGGGGCGGATATCGCGAATTTATTGAATGAAGCAGCGCTGCTTGCTGCCCGACAGAACAGAAAAACTATTTCTATGGCGGATATGGAAGAAGCCAGTGAAAAGGTAAGCTATGGCCCGGAAAGAAAGAGCCATAAGGTCAGTGACAGCGAGCGCAGGCTGACGGCATATCATGAATCAGGTCATGCAATCATGGCGACAGTACTTAAAGAGGCGGATCCTGTGCATAAGGTAACCATTATTCCTCGTGGACAGGCCGGCGGATATACCATGATGCTTCCCCATGAAGAACGTTCTTTTATTACAAAAGCCCATTTACTTGCCCAGCTTCGTGTAGCTCTTGGCGGCCGATGTGCCGAGCAGATTGTTTTTAAGGAAATTTCCAGTGGCGCTTCCGGCGACTTGCAGCAGGTTACAGGTATTTTGCGAAAAATGATTATGGAATGGGGGATGAGTGACCGCCTCGGCCCGATGATTTTTGGGGAGCATCAGGAACAGATTTTCCTCGGCAAGCAGCTTGGTTCGGAAAGGAACTACGGGGAAACAGTAGCTACGATTATCGATGAAGAGATGCATAAGTATCTGGATGAAGCCTATAATGATACGATGCGTATCCTTACAGAAAATATAGAAGTACTGGAGGCCATGGCACAGGCACTTTTGGAAGTGGAGACAATCAACCATAAGCAGGTTGAAAATCTTTTTAAATATCATTCTATCTATGCGCCGGGAGAAGAGCCGAAGCAAGAGGAATCGGAATTTTCACCACCTCCCATGGATGATGGATATGGACTTCCCTCTTTTACAAATTAATTTGACTCTAAAAGGCTTGGGCATAGCTCAGGTCTTTTTAGCGCCGTTAAGAAAATAAGAAATATGCAGTGTCATCTCAAAAGAGGATGAATTGTTAATTCAGCAAAAGCTTAATTTGTCAGGAAAGACAGTATGAAATTTTCTTGACACTTATATATTAAAACGGTATAATACTCCTTGTGAGATTTGTCCGGAAACCACTAGCCCCGGAGGAAGGATTATATCTTGCGGTTCCGTTTTTTATTAGGAGGATCAGTAAGAATGAAAAGCACATTCATGGCCAATGCGGGCAATGTTACCCGTAAATGGTATATCGTGGACGCTGAAGGCAAGACTCTTGGACGTCTGGCTGCAGGAGTTGCAGAAGTCCTCAGCGGCAAGAATAAACCGACCTTTACACCACATGTTGATACGGGTGATTTCGTCGTAATCATTAACGCAGATAAAGTGGTTCTGACAGGCAAGAAACTTTTGAAGAAAGAATACTTTCATTACACCGGATATATCGGTGGAGATCGTTACCAGAAAGCCGGTGATGCACTTCGTGAAAAGCCGGTGTGGGTAGTTGAGCATGCTATCCGAGGAATGCTTCCCAAAACGAAGCTGGGGGATCAGATGTATCGTAAGTTGAAGGTATATGCAGGCAGCGAACATCCGCATGCTGCACAGCAGCCTGAAGAATTGAAGTTTGATATCCGTTAACCAGAAGGGAAGGAAATGAAAATGGCAGAAGCTACATACTACGGCACAGGCCGCAGAAAGACATCCGTTGCCAGAGTCCGTCTGGTAGCAGGACAGGGAAATATCGTAATCAATGGTCGCGTACTTGATGATTACTTTGACTTGAAAACTCTTGAAATTATCGTTAAACAGCCTCTGGAACTGACCGGCACAACTGCTGTCTATGACGTGATTGCTTCCGTAAAGGGCGGCGGTGCTTCCGGACAGGCCGGCGCCATCCGTCATGGTATCAGCCGCGCATTGTTGGAAGTTGATCCGGAATATAGAAAGATTCTTAAGAGCGCAGGTCTTCTGACTCGTGATCCGAGAATGAAAGAACGTAAGAAATACGGTCTTAAAAAGGCGAGGAAGGCAAGCCAGTTCTCCAAGCGTTAATTTACAGGAAGATTACAAAACGTATATGGTCATCCATATGCGTTTTTCATTGCGCTTATATTTTATGAAATAGGAATAAAGGTATGCTTCAAATAAAAGATATAGCTTTTTAGAGGGGACTGTCATATAATAATTGTGACATTAAAGGAGAAGCTTTATGACTAATGAAGAAATCCAAAAGGCGAAAGAGTCTTTCCTGCGTATGGGGGTTGCTGAAGAATCTATTTTTTCGGAAATTATGCGTGCCCGTTATTTAGACTACAATTTATTCCTAAATCCCACAAATGCTGAGTATGGCGTGACAATTGAAAGCCTGTATGAAAATATGAAACTCACCTCGGATAAGTTTGGTGATTATACGGGAAATGAAGAAACTTATGCGAATGTATATACGCTTGCTATGAGAATCAACCCGATGGATTTTGCCACAGGTGTTACTAAGGCGGGTGATGATTTACGCGGACTTATTGAATTTGTTATTAGCGAGGCAAAACAATCGGGAAAAACAATCCTGTTTGCAGGAGCGGATCATTATATATATATGCTGCCTAAAATTTTTTATGATTTGAACGATTGCCGGATTGCGGTTGCTGTTAAATCGGAAGTATGGAAGAAAAATCTTTCCAACCTGTTCCCACGGGGAAGGATTATGCTGGAGAAAGAAATTTTCCATGATGGGGAACTGTATGATTATATATTCTTTTTTGAAAAAGATTCTTTAAAAATGGTACCGCTGCTCAAAGGGCATTTGTTCGAAAACGCAAAAATGAATGTGGTGCTGCCTTATACACAAATAATGGATACGGCGGTAAAGGAGCAGGAAATAAAAAGGACGATAGCCAAAGAAAAATCTTTGGGAGGGTACTACGACTTCCCTTTTGAAAATGATGAATTTGTTTTACTGGAGATAATAAAAGGAAATAGCGGGCCGGTTACTTTTGGTGAAGCAGTTATCAAAGATGGCATTTTGCAAAAAACAAAGTTGTTTTCTATCGGTGCTGATCAATTTTTTGAAGCTGATGACTGGAATTATGATGTATATGCTTATAACAGTTCGACGGCGCTTCAAGCCGTTTTAAGTGCTCACGTTGTGGACATGGGAAAGCCGATTGAAAAAGAGTTCTTCCTTGTGGAAAAGAAAAAGATTTCTTCCGGGCGGATTTTAAAGGTTTCTAAAGCTGCCATATTGGAAGATACAGGTCTTTGCACGGATTTAATAGAAGAGATGAGTATTTCCAGACCAATCACCGGGATAGAGGTAAAAAACGGAGATTTACTGCTGGCCGCCAGCCGAAACAGGGTATATACCGCTGTCGTTTATAACGAACAGGGAACCATGGTGGCGGATGCGGCAATTACGGTAATCCGGTCAAAAGGAAAGTATACAGGAGAATATATAAAAATGTATCTTGACGGGCCTGTGGGAACGTTATTCCTTGAGACAATTCATGCGGGAGATGCGTTAGGGCTGAAAAGTTCCCGATTAATGCGGATTCCATTTCCTGATGCTCCGGAAGAAGGCATTTCTACAGTAACGGAACTTTGCCGGACATCTGTGAAGGAGTTGTCTGCAGCGGCGGCAAACTGGCGGGAATCTAAGAAGAGAGCGGTACAGCTTATGATGGGGAAATCTTAATTATTTTGCTGATTCAGGAGGATATATGAAAGTTGTTTTGGCCACCCGTAATCAGGGGAAGATAAGGGAATTTCAAAAGCGCTTTTCTGAGATTGGATGGGAAGTGATTCCTATCGCGGATATAGCGGATATACCGGAACCGGAAGAAACAGGAACCACCTTTAGGGAGAATGCGCTGCAAAAAGCCCGTTACTATGCTGAAGCTGTGAATTTGCCGGTGCTTTCAGATGTTTCCGGAATTATAGCGGATGTATTGGGAAATGAACCGGGTGTATACTCGGCCAGGTATGCAGGCGTTCATGGGAATGACGAAGCGAATAATCAAAAACTGGTGGAAGTTTTGCGTCCTTATCGCGGAGAAGCACGCCGGGGACACTATATGTGCGTGATTGCTGTCGTGTGGCCCAATGGAAGGGAGATTACCGCGGAAGGCAGATGTAACGGAATTATTCGCGATTTTTATAAAGGAACAGGCGGATTTGGATATGATCCGTTGTTTTATCTGCCGGAATTTGGAAAGACAATGGCGGAGTTATCCATGGAGGAAAAGAATAAAATAAGCCACCGCGGAAAAGCTGTTGACGCGATGCTGAAAAAATTAAAAGAGGCGGGCATATAATATGCAGAAAGCTGCCTGTGATATAATTGTGTTATTAAATACATAAGGCTGCAAAACTGATAAAGTAAAAAGAGTTACCAGCCGGGCGTATTTAGTATATAAATGTTTGTGGGTTGAAAAAACAGATATCGGGTTTGAAGGAGGAAAATAATGGATATCAGAGATGAAGCGATGCAATTAAGAAATGAAAAACATCAGATGATTAAAACGGGATTGAATGCAAAAATGGAAAACAGCCATGATTTGGCAGGTGTTTATACACCTGGGGTTGCAGCTCCATGCCTGGCTATTAAGGAAGAAGAAGATAAATCTTTGGAACTGACTTGGCGGGGAAATGTTGTCGCCGTTATTTCTGATGGTACCCGTGTATTGGGATTAGGCGATATTGGACCGGCTGCGGCTATGCCTGTCATGGAAGGCAAAAGCGCCCTTTACAAACGTTTTGGCAATATTGATGCCATTCCGATTGTGCTCAATACAAAAGACAAGGATGAAATAGTTCGCACTATTCGAATTTTGGAGAAATCTTTTGCCGGCATCAATTTGGAAGATTTCTCTTCCCCCAAATGCTACGATATTGAAGATGAACTGAAAGCAACCATGAATATCCCTGTGTTCCATGATGATCAGCATGGAACAGCCATCGTTGTAGCAGCAGGATTACCGCCATTGCGGCTTTGGCTGCTGTTCTCGGCGCGCTTCGTCTGATTAAAAAAGGCATCGGTGAAGCCAAGGTGGTTATGTTTGGCGCAGGCGCGGCAGGCACGGCTATTGCAAGACTGCTCCTGGAAGATGGCGTCAAACCGGAAAATATGACGGTCTTGAACAGCAAGGGGATTCTCTATGATGACGGAAGATTGAACCGTGTACAAAAGGAATTGGCGAAAAAGGTTAATCCGGAAAATCGCCAAGGAACTTTTGCGGACGCAGTAAAAGGTGCGGATATCCTTTTGGCTACTTCCGCACCGGCAGCATTCAAGGAAATGCATAAAGAAGCAATCAAGACGATGGCGGAAAAGAATGTTGTCTTTGCCATGGCAAATCCGATTCCGGAAATGATGTTGTCTGATGCACAGGAATTGGGCGTTTATGTATTTGGTACAGGCAGAAGCGATATGCCGAACCAGGTAAATAATTCTTCTGTATTCCCGGGGCTTTTCCGCGGTGCCCTTGATGTCCGTGCCCGACAGATTAATGAACCGATGAAACTGGCAGCGGCTCATGCACTGGCAGACCTGGTTTCCGATGAAGAACTTAAACCTGAATATGTAGTGGTTGATGTATTTGATCCGCGTGTGCCTCATGCGGTAGCAAAGGCATCCGCAAAAGCGGCTATTGAGTCTGGTGTAGCAAGAGTAACCAAATTGCCGGAACAGTATAAAGACTGATTTGTAAATGGGGATGGGGATAAGACCGTCTGTCTTTGCGGGCAGGCGGTTTTATCTTGCTGGTGATTGTCTGTTTATTGCACTGCAAAAAAAAATCGTATATGATTAAGAAAATTAGAGAAAGTCGGCGTACATGAATTTTATGGATGATATAAAAGAGCAGCTTCTAAAAAAAGAATTTGAATACGATGCTGTAGATGCAGATCGCGGGAAAATGGACAGGAATGCATCTGCTATTATTGGTGCGCTTGAAAATAGCGGATATGAAGCATATGCGGTCGGCGGATGTGTGAGAGATTTGCTCTTGGCTAAAGCACCTCATGATTGGGATATTACTACTTCTGCAAAACCGGAAGAAATTATTTCCGTTATAGGTAGGAATGGATGGAAAACCGTTGACGGTGCCGGAAGGCGGTTCGGTACGGTTATTGTCGTTATTAACCATATCGCGTATGAAGTCACTACGTTTAGAAATGAGTTTTACGGACAGGACAGCCACCGGCCCGAAAATATAACGTTTTCATCTACTCTTAAGGAGGATTTGTCCCGCCGAGATTTTACAGTGAATGCCTTGGCTATTGGCAGGGATGGTGTAGTTTATGACTATTTTGATGGAATAAAGGATTTGAGAAATAAAAAATTGAGAACTGTGGGAAAGGCGAAAGAACGATTTCGTGAAGATGCGCTTCGCCTTTTTCGGGCATGCCGTTTCATCGGGCAGTTAGATTTCATGGCGGATAAGAGTTTAGTCCGCGGAATGGCATCCGCTTTTGACAGAGTTTCGGGGTTATCGCTGGAAAGGGTGAGAGAGGAAGTGGAAAAGCTTCTTGTCTCTCCTTTTGCAGCACGAGGATTGGATTTATTGGTTCGTACCGGCTTGAATGAATGCAGCTGCCGGATCCGTGAAAACGGCCGGACGGAAGCTGTTAAGATTTTGCCGGAGTTATCACACCTGGTGGATTTACCTCAGCAAAAAAATTTTCATAAATTTGATGGCTGGTATCATACTTTAGCTGTTGTAAATGCGGCGCCGCCTACGTTGCTTCTCCGCTGGGCCGCTCTTCTGCATGATGTGGGAAAGGGGATGCCTGGTGTACGCAGAATAAAAGATGGAAAATATACAGACTATGGACATGATTTGAAAGGGGCGGAAATGGCAGCGGAGATTTTCCGTCGTTGGAGATTCCCGGCTGCTTTTGCCAAACGCGTTGTCTGGCTGGTAGAAAACCATATGCGTTATCATTATTTTGCCAATGTACCTGAAGCGAATGTGGAAAAGTGGTTAAGACAGCTTGCAAGAGGCAAACAATTTAGCTCATCTGCCGATATGAAAGAGGGGATTGGTGAATTGACGGTATTATGCAATGCGGATATCATTGGCTGTGGGAAAGATGAGAACGCTACGGAAGGACATTCTTCTTTTGGAAAGTATATGGAGGAGTTATGTCAGATGATGCCTGTGTCTGCAAAAGACCTTCGGTACGACAGGCGGGTGATTGATGCTTTGCGGCCGGCGGTAGCTGATGGGATGGCCAATTTGCTTTTTCGCGTCCAGAATGGGACGCTAAAGAATGAGGAAGAAGCCCTGCTCGATGCTGCGGTAAGGTATAGGAGACGTCATAATGAAGATGAATAGTCCAAGGAGAATAAGGAATAATCGTGCCAAATGGCTGCTGGGATTTTTTCTTACCGTTATGGTTATCTTAATAGGACGTCTTGCATATGTACAAATTTTTGATCATGCGCGATACGTAGCTTTGGCGAAGAACGAGGTGGAAAAAAATGAAGAGTTGTATTCTCCCCGCGGTACGATTTATGACCGTAACGGCAATCAGCTGGCAATTTCTGTAATGGTTAAATCCTTATATTGTGATCCTGTCACGCTGAATAAACAAAAAAATATAAATAAGATTGAAATGGCAGAAATACTTTCTCCGATTTTGAATATATCGAAGGAAGAACTTTTAAGAAAATTTTCACAAGAGGGACGATTTGTTTGGATTAAACGGTTAATGGAACCGGAAGAGGCTCTTAAGGTAGAGGAACTCTTAAAATCAAAAGACTGGGAAAGGTTTTTAGGATTTAGGGAAGAAAGTAAAAGATACTATCCCAATGGTCGATTATTGTCCAATGTAATTGGTTTTGTCGGAGTCGACGATAAGGCTTTAGACGGATTGGAACTGTATCTGGGAGACATTCTTAAACGCAGTAAAGAAGCAAATTCAGTCAGGATGCGCATTGATGCCAAAGGAAATCCTATTATGGAATCCGCGTTAACGCCTTATAAATCTAAAGGGGAAAACTCTGTTTATCTGACAATCGATCAGACAATACAGTTTTATGCAGAACGTGCTTTGGATCGGGCTATGACGAAGACGAAAGCTCAGGGCGGGATTATTATCGTAATGGATCCTAAAACAGGAGAGATTCTGGCGTTGGGAAATCGTCCGACCTATGATCCAAATCATTTTGAAAAGGCGGTAGAAAAGGATTTCAAAAATAAAGCAGTTACTGATATTTATGAACCAGGTTCGACCTTTAAACCGATTATTGCTGCGGCCGCACTTGATGCAGGAACATACTCCACGGAAACAGTCTGGCATGATCCCGGTAAAATTTGGGCATCGGGACATGCAATCCGAAATTGGGATGATGGGTCATATGGTGATGTAAAATTGGTGGATATTATTAAATATTCAATCAATACAGGGTTTGCCCATATCGGTCTTTTGACAGGTGGGAAAACCTTGACGGAATATGCTTTGAAATTTGGTTTCGGAAAACCGACAGGGATAGAACTTCCCGGAGAAGGAGCGGGCATTCTGTTTAATCCGGATGACATGCGGGATATTGATGTGGCGACTATGTCTATCGGACAGAGTATAGCGGTGAATCCGCTGCAGATGCTGCAGGCATACAGTGCTCTTGCCAATGGGGGGCAAATGGTAAAACCTCATATTTTAAGAACCGTTAATAATCCTGACGGCTCTGTTAATAAAGTGTATGAAACTGAATATGTAGGAAACCCGGTGTCTAAAAAAGTGGCTGATGAAGTCAAGGATATGATGGAAAAAGAAGTGTCTGAAGGCGGCGGTATCAATGCACGTGTTCCCGGATACCACATGGGGGGGAAAACAGGAACCGCGCAGAAAATAGATCCCGTCAAAGGTGGATATTTGGAAAATGAATATATTGCGTCTTTCTGCGGGTTCGGTCCGACGGAAGATCCGAGAGCTATATGCCTTGTCGTTTTAGATAATCCGCGGGGCGTGTATTATGGCGGACAGGTGGCGGCACCGGTATTCAAAGAGACCATGGGACAGATTATGCGGTATATGGGAATACCCGCTATGGAAGAAAAAAGGATAAGTTCTGCGGGCGCAGGGGGATACAATAATGACAATCTGCCTGCATTGCCGGGCAAGGATCAAAAAGCCTTTCTTCTTCCGAACTTTTACGGATGGTCTATTCGTGAAGTTGGTGAATGGCTGTACAAAGCGGGGTTGGGGTTCCAGCCTGACGGAAATGGAAGTGCAGATTCACAGTCGCCTGGTGCCGGAGAAACAGTACAGCGCGGCGATAATATAAGAGTTCATTTTTCTGATTCATAGTATAGGAAATAGTCTTTTCTCGTTAATGGAAGAGGCTATTTTTATTTACGGTGAGTCTGGAATATTAAGTCTGTGATACATAGGTCTATGCTATAATTAAGAAAAATATTCGGTAAGAATAAAGGGGGAGGAAAATGTTAAGTGATATCGAAATAGCACAAAGGGCTGAATTGAAACCAATTCGTGAGATTGCGGAAAAGATTGGCATTCCGTCAGAAGATGTGGAAAATTATGGACAGTACAAAGCAAAGATTTCCTTAAAGTTTACAAAAGCTGTGGAAGACAGGCAGGAAGGCAGATTAATTCTGGTGACGGCTATTTCCCCCACACCGGCGGGAGAAGGAAAAACAACGACAACCGTAGGTCTGGGACAAGCGTTGGCACAGCTTGATAAGAAAGTCATGATTTGTCTTCGGGAACCGTCCCTCGGGCCTTGTATGGGCATTAAGGGCGGTGCGGCGGGAGGCGGATATTCCCAGGTAGTGCCTATGGAAGATATTAATCTTCATTTTACAGGCGATATGCATGCTTTAACTTCTTCAATTAATTTAATTAGTGCAGTTTTAGATAATTATATTTATCAAGGTAATGAACTTAATATTGATCCTAATAAAGTTGTTTGGAAAAGAGCGATTGATATGAATGATCGTACTTTAAGAGAAATCATTATTGGATGTGGGGCTAAAAGTAATGGTGTTGAAAGAAAAGATGGTTTTATTATCACTGTTGCTAGTGAATTAATGGCT
>ENA-OOZD01001188-OOZD01001188.1-human-gut-metagenome-genome-assembly--contig:-NODE-1188-length-10089-cov-2.202412_pt1 | contig 10089 bp, 7 predicted proteins | sample MGYA00241186_ERZ501395 | MGnify/ENA primary metagenome ERZ501395 (study PRJEB25962, sample SAMEA2042730) | human gut metagenome | biome: human gut; feature: human-associated habitat; material: faeces... | reverse complement strand
CGGCCTGCATGCGCCTGCCGGGAACCGACGGCAAGGCCAAGATGTCCAAGTCGCTGAATAACTGCATCTACCTGTCGGACACGGCCGAGGAGGTCAAGAAGAAGGTGATGGGCATGTATACCGACCCCGACCACCTGCGTGTGCAAGACCCCGGAAAATTGGAAGGCAACACCGTATTCACTTACCTGGATGCCTTTTGCCGTCCGGAACACTTCGGACTCTATCTGCCCGAATATCCGAATCTGGACGAACTGAAAGCCCACTACCAACGTGGCGGTCTGGGCGACATGAAAGTGAAGAAGTTCCTCAACGAAATTATGCAGGAGACACTGGAGCCTATCCGCAACCGCCGCAAGGAGTTTGAAAAAGACATCCCCGCCATCTACGACATGCTGAAGAAAGGTTGCGAAACTGCCAGGGAAACCGCTGCCGCAACCTTGGACGATGTACGCAAGGCTATGAAGATAAACTACTTTGATGATGCGGAACTGATTGCAGAGCAAGTAAAGAAATTCGGCGGAGAATAAGGGATAGGAGATACGAGTTACAGAAGTTACGAGTTACAAGGAGCTACCTGTTACAAGTTACTGGTTACAAAAAATGAGGGGCATGCGTCATAATAACGCATGCCCCTTCTCATTTCTATAACTCGTAACTCCTTGTAGCTTGTAGCTCGTAGCTTTCTAATTGGCAGATTTCACCAATACCACACGGTTCAGAATCGGCTGTCCGAACTTATCGACACCACCACCAGCATCCACCTTCAGGCGGTCAGCAGGAATTCCGTATTGTTTTACCAATACATCGACCACGGCTTGTGCACGCTTCAAACTCAACTCTTTATTGAATGCCGGTGTACCGGTTGCAGAGTCAGCATATCCGTTTACGGTGTAAGTGGCGTTCGGGAATTGCTTCATCTGGTCTGCCAGATAAGACAAATTCATTGCTTCACGCGGAGAAACCTCTGCAGAACCAATCTTGAAGAATACAGTACGCGGTGCAATGTCCGGATCGGGAACAATCACTTCTGTTTCTGTAACTTCGGCCACCGGCTGGTTCTGTGCAGCAACCAGTGCATTCTGCAATTGCTGGTTGGCAGCTCCCATTTCGGCAAGCTGTGCCTGCATGGCAGCCAGCTCTACCTGAGAAATCAGCTGGGGCATCGGGCGACGGAATCCACGGGCCGGGAAACGGTATGTCAATCCCACCGTTGCACTCAGCACACCGTCATATCCATGATCACCGCCTACTTCGCCATCGAACTTGTCTTCAACGCCCATTGCGCTAAGCTCCAGGTTAATATCTATCGCATTCGAAATACGGAAGCGGTTGATGATACCTGCGTTTACGGACAAAGCTTCGCGATGAGGCTTTGTGTAGTTGTGGGTGAACCCCGCACCTACATAAGGAATAATTTCATATACACGGTGCTGGTTGTATCCTCCAAAGAGTGCATTCAGATTGAACATCACGTCTCCGTGCAAGTTCATATAGTCGAAACGCTGTTTGTAGTAGCCGTCATCCATCTGAGTACCCCTCACGTAGTCTGCACCTGCATCATACGTATATCCTCTTGCCTGAAGGCCGCTATATTGCAGACGTACTCCCAGTCCCGGGGTGAACCATTTGCCGATGGCAAAATTCAGCGTCGGACTGATACGCTTGCCAAAACTTCCTGCCTTATCATTATCTCCAAAAGTTGCTTCGGCACCACCGCCTATAGAGAAAAACCAGTTACTCCAGAACGGATTAGTGATTACCTGATATTTATCCTGAACTTGGATAACTCCAAATTCTTCCACAACTTCAGTCTTTTGCTGCGCCATGGCAACAGAAGACACACCGGCTAAGGCCAGTAACATTAGAATCTTTTTCATATACCTTAAAATAGTTAAGTGGTTAATTAAATCCTTTATCATTCAAACTGTCTAATTAACGCCAACAGAACTAAAAGGTTCTGAATATTTGTACTTTTTTTGCCTTGATGCAAAAGAAAGCACTCTCCCTTATTTGGAGAAAAGCTTTTCTATGTCGTCTTCTTTAATGGTCGCCAGCACCGTCTTTCCGTCCGGAGTATAATTCGGGGATGGGCATGCAAACAGATTGTCCACGAGATTGGACATTTCCTCGTTGCTCAGCACTTGTCCGTAGACGATGGCCGCAGCACGCGCCAAGGTCGATGCAAGAATTGTCTGCACCTCTTCCTTAACATCATTTCCTTTTTCCATAGCAGTATGTATCATATTCCGGACCAATTCCACCGGGTTCAGTCCCTCTATGCCCGAAGGTATGCCGTTGATGGCATAGCTGCCGCCACCCAGCGGACTCAAATCGAAGCCTACGGCCGACAAATCTTCCAATATACCGTCCAGCACGGCAGCTTCCGAAGCCGGCAACTGGATAATCTCCGGAAACAATACCCCCTGCGATACGCCTTGTTTCTGTCGAATCTGACTCATATAGCGGTCGAACAATACCCGGACATGCGCCCGGTGCTGGTCTATCAGCATCAGACCCGATTTAACGGAAGTCAGAATAAAACGTCCCTTGAACTGGAAGTGTTGCGCTCCTTTCTCTACCGTTGCCTCATTGCCGTAGAAAGAGGCGCTTGCCCCGGAAGGAACCGTTTCCTGGAAATAAGGAGCCCTCTCCTCCTCTCTTGGAGCCATACCGGTAACCGCATCCTCTGCAAAAGGCTCTTCCTCCATCGGCTCGTTCATCCTGCTGGCTTTTTCCAAACCGGAATAAAGCCCCTCCCACTCCACTTTGGGACGCGAATAATTGCCACCACCTCCATAGGAAGAAGCGGAAGACGTCTTGAAGGGATTGAAATCCGTGTTATAGTGTACCTTCGGAGGCTCTATCGGACAAGCCTGCTCGAATGCAGGAATATCCGGCATGTCCTCGGTATCAAAATCGATAGTAGGTATAGCGCTGAACTTGCCCAAGGATTCCTTGACCGCAGCCGACAGAATCTGCCAGATAGCCTGCTCATTCTCGAACTTAATCTCCGTCTTCGTCGGATGGATGTTCACATCGATATTGGCAGGGTCTACCTCGAAATAAATAAAGTAGGAGATTTGCTCACCGGCAGGAATCAGCTGTTCATAAGCATCCATCACCGCTTTGTGGAAATAGGGGTGACGCATATAGCGCCCGTTCACAAAAAAGTATTGGTGCGCTCCTTTCTTGCGCGACGTTTCCGGCTTGGCTACAAAACCGGAAATCTTTATCATGGTCGTATTGACGTCGACGGACAGCAACTGCTGATTCAGCTTCTTTCCGAAGACTGCCATGATGCGTTGCCGCAAAGGCATTACCGGAAGATTGAACAATTCCGTATCATTACTATACAGATAGAAGGCTACCTCAGGATGCACCAACGCTATACGCTCGAATTCCGTAAGGATGTTGCTCAACTCCGTAGAGTTCGCTTTCAGGAATTTGCGCCGGGCAGGAATATTGAAGAATAGGTTCTTGATGGAAAAATTGCTTCCCTTAGGGCAGGAAACGGCTTCCTGGCTCTCGACTTTAGAGCCGGCAATCAACAACCGCGTTCCCAGCTCCTCGCTGGCCGGACGTGTTTTCCACTTCAGCTACCGCTGCTATAGAAGCCAACGCCTCTCCACGGAAGCCCATAGTGCGTAGGGCAAACAAATCGGCAGCTTCGCGTATCTTTGAAGTTGCATGGCGTTCAAAAGAAAGGCGCGCATCCGTTTCGGACATACCCTTCCCGTCATCAATCACCTGGATGCAGGTCTTGCCCGCATCGGTAATCAACACATGTATTTCCCCGGCTTCGGCATCAATTGCATTTTCCACCAATTCCTTCACAACAGATGCCGGACGCTGAATCACCTCTCCGGCAGCAATCTGATTGGCAACCGAATCGGGCAGCAAATGAATGATATCGCTCATGATAATGTTTAATGATTAGGGATTAATGATTAATCATTATTAAATGATTCCGTTACTGATGGCATACCACAGATAAATCAACACAGCCATGACAACAAGGATTATGCCCAAATGCATCGGCTTACGTCCGCTCTCCTTACGCCGCTTCAGGTGAGTTGTTCCTTCTATGAATTTGCCCCGTATATCCTCGGGCGAGAATTCCTTTTCCGGCAGCATACCCAGGTCACGCTTGGCGTTTTCTTCCATCTTCGCCAACTTCTCTTTCCGCTCATCCACATAGATATAGCTATGATTGAAGCCACGAGGCTTCCGCATTGCAAACATTCCCATGACGCTACTTATTATTTCGTTTAATATGCATATTCCTTGGCGAAGTTACAGGTTTCCGGTCACTTTTCTTCAATACTTCACCTGCTTTTTTAGCCCTCCACTCGAAGATGTCCTCCTTGTTGAGCGGACGGATGTAGTCGAACCAAACAAAAGAAGGCAGCCTGCTCTTATCTGGTGGAATCTGGTCCAAAGGATAGGCTGTACCGGTAGTCTTTCCAACAAAGACTCCGCGCTCCATTCTTCTCTCCTTCAAGTACATTTTCAAAAGTCCACCTTCCGAATAGTTCATCATAATCAGCGAACTGTCCTTCTCCTCTACCGGATAATACACCACCAGTACATTGCCGTTTACCTCCACCAGACGCATGTCTCCATCTATGAAGAAAGCTTTCATCTCCTTACCGGAAACTTGGTTATAGTGAATACTGTCCTTTTTCTCTACCGTCAGGGCCTGATTGATGATATGTGCCCAGTCGATGGTACTATCGTTCATGTAAATTTTAATTTCCTCGCCCAACAACTGTTGTTCCCCGTGCCACAAGATAGGGTCGGTGTACATCGTCATGCAAGAGTCCTTGGAATTATACACCAACGAATCGCATACGGCCTGCACATCCGTGCGATAAGCACGCACCTTATGATAGGCACGCATCTCCCGGTACATGGAATCGGTATTCATATGGTAGGTAATCAGCCGCAAAGTATCACCGTGCATAAACAGACTGTCGCCCTGCGAATAGTCGATAGCTACGGCACGTTTGGTGGCAACGGCGCTTCCGGTCAGTTCGTTGTAGAAACAGTAGTCGCCAGTCAACATGTTCCGGTTGACCGTATCATTCATCTGTACATTGTCAAAAGCCTCACCGTATCCCAAGATGCGGTCGTAGAAAAGGCTGTCACCGGTCAATTTCTTGCCGTCGTTGGTCAGTACGGAACGGTCGAGCAGTTCTGCCTGCTCAGTAGTCGTATTGTACACGCCACGTTCGGAATAAATATGATTTTGATCACTCACAATGTCGGAGGGACCTAGAATGGTAGCAATCTTGGTAGCTGTACTATACTTCAAGGTATCCGAAGTCAAGACAAACTTCGGGTTGACCAGCTTCACGTCGTGGTTGAAGACAGCCAACTTGGTGGCAGGGCTATATTCTCCCCACTCGGAAGTCAGCACATTATCCTCGTCGGTCAGCGTACCGCCTTCGAAGTAATAACCCAAATCGTACAGACGGTCATAGTTCAAACTGTCGGTTGTCAGCACCGTATTACGATTTATCATACGTACATTCTCACGCAGCATGGCCAGCTGCGACATGCCGTCATAATACAGATAGTCTCCATAGATAAACAAGGTGTCACCCTGCTCCATACGCACATTGCCGAATGCCTCCACAGAATTTATCTTTTCGAATATCAGCGCACTATCACAGAACATGTACATACTGTCATGCTTCATCCTCACCGAACCGATGAGTACCTGCACATCAGGACGCAACTGTTTGTCTGCCTGCGCCTCATCTGCGTACAACAAATCGACGCGCGTCTTCTTCTTTTCCGACGTCTCCGTCTTTTTCTGTTCAATCGAGTCCACTTTCCTCTTCTCCGGTGCACCAGTACTCTTCTTTTTGTCCTGCGCACTCAGCAGACAGATGCCAAACAAGCATAGAATGCCTACCAGGAGGTATCTATGCTTGTTCAGGAAATGATTTTTTGTATTCTTCTTTTGCATACAAATCCATGTAAATCCTTCCGGATTATTCTTTGATCCAGCCCGGATACTTGAACGTACAGTTATTCTTCCAATTATCCTTGATACGGACATACGTGTGCTTCTGCTTCTCACGAATCCACTTGTCTAGCACTTCGTCGCGGCGTTTCTCCAACACAATCTCTTTCAAGTTCTGATAGTCATCGGCAATGGTAGCCTTGTGTCCCGTCGTACGGCTCTTCAGTTTCACAATCACACACTCTTCTTTTCCGGTCTTTTGCGGAATCATGGTGAAGGCTTCGGAGATTTCGCCCACTTTCATCTTATCCACCACCTTGGCTATTTCAGGGGGAAGTTCCTGCATCTCAAAACGGGAAGTGTTCGTATTGGGATTCGGCAACAAACCATGATTGTTACGCGTATCCTTATCCTGCGAAAGCACTGAGGCAGCCTCTTCAAAAGAGAACTTGTTATTACGGATATCATCGGCAATAGAGTCCAAACGGGCACAACCGGCGGCCAGAGCCTCTTCCGGGATATGCGGTTTCAACAGAATGTGGCGTGTTTTAATACGGTCACCGCGCTTCTCTATCAACTGAATGATATGGAAACCATATTCAGACTCTACAATCTTGGAAACCTTGCTGGGGTCTTGCAAGTTGAAAGCCACATTGGCATAAGCGGGGTCTAGCATACCGCGTCCCGAAAACTCTATCTCACCGCCACGCATGGCCGAGCCACGGTCCTCGGAGTACAGACGAGCCAACATGGAAAAGCTTTCGCCCTTATTGACACGGTCGGTATACTCACGCAAACGTCTCTTTACATCTTCTATTTCCTCCAAAGGAACCTTGGGCTGCTGAGTGATAATCTGCACCTCTACCTGGGTAGGGATATAAGGAATGCTGTCCTGCGGCAAATCCTTGAAATAACGGCGCACTTCGGCCGGAGTAATCTTAATCTCACCAACCAGTTTCTGCTGCATCTTCTGAACCTTCAATCCCTCGCGGGCATTCTCGCGCAGCGTTTCACGAATCTGACTGGAAGTCTTATTGAAGTATTCCTCCATTTTCTCTCGTGAACCGATGTTGGCGATATACATGTTCGTCATATAGTCCACACGCTGGATAACTTCACTCTCGGATACCTCGATACTGTCAAGGGCCGCCTGGTGAAGATACAGCTTCTGCACGGCTATCTCCTCCGGTATCACGCAATAAGGGTCACGGTCAAATTTGCGTCCTTCATACAATGCACTCATGCGTGCTTCTTCCACTTCGGACTTCAGTATAGCCTCGTCACCTACTACCCACACTACCTCGTCAATCACGTTGTCTTGTCCATAAACGGCAGAACCGACTAATAGCGTCAAGGCAAATAAAATTACAAACTTAAAGTTCATACACTGTTTCATTCTTGGTGTCTTATTCTAAATAATATTTAATCTTGTCTCTTTTCACTGCCCGTTGGTACAAATCATCCTTCACTTGCCTCATGAATTCCACCTGCTTCACGTTCAGCAACATATCCTTCACTTGGCTACGGGCAAACTCGTAGGGTTCCTGCTCTCCTATCGAGCGATAATCGCTCACATTCAAGAAATAATGGAAAGCCGTATCCTTCAATTCTACATGACGGTTCTTGTCCAGATACTCGTCCACATCGGGAACCTTCAAGGGCAGCATGTCCAGCATTTCCGATACCGGCACCCATTTATCATAAAAATACTCATACTTCACAGCATTCTGCAGACTGTACTTTTCCAGATGTTCCACCGCCTCACGGGTTTCCGTCTTGTACCAGCGACGGACATTGCCCAGCTGCGGGGCTGTCAAAGGAACTTTGATGAACAAGCCTTTCATCAACGGACGTTCCACCTTGAAGAGCGCCTGGTTCTTCTCGTAATACTCCGTCAAGTCTTGTTCTGAAATCTCCTCTGATAGCCGCTGATGTATTAAAGCCTGCTGATAGGTATGCATTATCAATGCTTTGCGATAATTCTCCACAAGTTTCTCAATCTCCCCGTTATCGGGAATATTACTCTGCGCTTTCTCATATAATAAGACATCTTCCACCCAATTGCGGATGTAATGTTCTGCGAACAGTAAACTATCATCTTTCGACAATCTCGCCGGAAGCGCAGATTGCAGGTCTTCCCGGTAAAGGAAATTGCCGTCCAACTCCACTAACGGTGTCCGCCCTTTATGGTCGTGCTGCTCGCTGCACGCCGCACAGAGAAGGAAAATTAAAAGCCCAAAGCAGGTTGTTCGCATCACCAACTGATATTTACTTCGTTTTGAGGTACGAAGATAGTGTTTTAATCGGTTGCATCAGTGATTATTAACGGTTTTTAAAACCTCTTGGTCAATTTCAACCTTACCGGCAGTACGCAACTTTGCCACCCAATGCGTTTCCAAATAGTTCCGATAAGCGGTTACGAGCGGCTCTCGCACCTCTTGCCAACTATCTGGTCCCTTCTGCTTACGACCTTGTACAGCAGTAAAGGGAAATGACAAAACCGGGGTTGCATTCTTCCCTTTGAACACCAATTCATCCACATATGCATTATCACCGGGAGCAAATAATCCTTGCTCTGCCCGCACCTTGGGAGTATCGCCGGCATTGAAAGTGAGACGGATGGCATCCATCCACTCCTCTTCCGGAATCTGTTTCAGAAATTTCCGTACTTGCTTCGCCACCCGCTTGGTAGTACAATGCAGCACAATACCCTTATAACGCGGTTCGTCCCAATGGAAGTCCGAACGGTGCGCCTCAAAATATGCTTTCAATCCCGCTTCATCCACCACACTCCTCTTTCCCACTTCACGGTCAGTGATTTCGGCAAGCAACATGCTGTCACGATACCCCTGCACCAACGCACAGAATTCGGGATGCTTCAATTCCAGACGGGAGTTTTCATAGTCCAGAATCGTTTTTACTGTAAAAGCCTCCAACTGTCTGCGCGTCCCTGCCGGATAAACAGCGGCAAATCCGGCAAACTCTTTTCCACCGTATGCCTTGCCATCCAGTGTAAACAATACACGGGAAGTGCTTCCTTTGGCCAGCAGTTCGTCGATACCGGCTTTATCCGGCATATAGTGATATTCTTTCTTCAGTTTATCCACAAAAGCCCGCGTTCCTTTATCCATTCCATGACGACGGGTTTGACAACGGATTATCTTGTCCTTCATCCTCTCAAAAGGAAGGATTTCCTGCTGTTCGAGTACTTTCACGATATGAATGCCTTGAGGAGTGAGGAACGGACGGGAAATCTCTCCGGCATTCAACCCGAATACAATATCCTCAAACTCCACCGGCATCTGCAGCCAACCCACCCAAAACGCTTTCTTCTCATCGGAAAATTGCTCGACGCAAGCATCGAAAGACGGCACAGCTCCCCCTTCCTTTGCAAGAGCCCTGTAGATAGAATCCATCCTGGACTCCATCTCACGCAAGGTATGACCGGAAATATTCTGGGGGAGATATTTAAAAATATGCTTCACATATACCCGGCCCGCACGCCGGCCGGATTTCATCTTGTCATAATACTGCCGTGCCTCCTGCTCTGCCGTCTCCTCATCTGTCAAGTATGATTTAATCAGACAGCGGCGATACTCATCCTGCTCCTTCTGGAAGACACGGGAAGTATCCAATCCCACAACTTCGGCAGCCTCTATTTTCAGCCTGAAGTCTATAAACTTATTCACATATGCATCCAATGCCTTCCGGCCTGCACCGACAGAGGTACCGCCCTTATTATAGCTACGTTCGAATTCAGAACGGAGGACCTCCTTTCCATTGATACGCATCAGTACCGGATCGTCCTGGGCCGAAACAGCCAATCCGAACCCGAGGAAGAAAAACACCCAAAACAATCTAACCATAAGCACCATCCGTTCTTTTTATACGGCTGCAAATATAAACAAAATGCCCGGAAAGCGGCAATCTCTCTCCGGGCATTCACTATTATTTTGTTATTATCTTACTCAGGACGGCTATAGTTCGGTGCCTCACTGGTTATAGACACATCGTGCGGATGACTTTCCAGTACACCTGCATTAGTAATGCGGGTAAACTTGGCATCGTGCAGTTTCTCTATATTGGCTGCACCGCAATATCCCATACCGGCACGCAGA
>ENA-OOZD01001187-OOZD01001187.1-human-gut-metagenome-genome-assembly--contig:-NODE-1187-length-10106-cov-2.677644_pt1 | contig 10106 bp, 15 predicted proteins | sample MGYA00241186_ERZ501395 | MGnify/ENA primary metagenome ERZ501395 (study PRJEB25962, sample SAMEA2042730) | human gut metagenome | biome: human gut; feature: human-associated habitat; material: faeces... | reverse complement strand
TCGTTCGCTACGGTGTTGAAGCGTGCCGGGGCGAATATCGCCTACATATCGGAAAGCCTCGGCCACCAAGATCTGAAGACGACGGAAAACTACCTTGCCAGCTTCGAGCGAGAGGAACGAGAGAAAAATGCTGCATTACTGACGAATTTTTAATACGATTATTTGCATAATGCGCCGCAGTGCAGTACCTTTGTCATATCGTGTTATTTTAGTTGGAATGATCGGCGGGGCACATCTTATTTCCGTCGGTCATTCCGTTTTTACTGCATTTCTCCTCTTGGATGTGGTGAATAGCAACAACCTCACGCCTAACCGACGCACTATTTCGCCGGACAAAGGGTGTTTCATTTTGGAACAGTGCTTACAGTGACGGAGAGAATGTCCGCCAAATGGACGATGAAACCTGGTGTTAATAGATTTTGCCTTTCCTGTTTCACCTTGCGAACGATGCTATTCTTGCTTTTGTAGTTTATAGGCGTGCACGATGCCTCATACTTTGCCTCAACTCCTTATGCAACACCTTGCAACTTATTCCCTACGTACTGCGCTTTTGCCAAGAGTTATACGGCATCGCGATTGATGAACAGCGAATCATTGAAGTGTTTTTTGTTTTCCCCTATGAAATACGGCAAATTCTTCGCCTTTTCGATTCTTTCGGTGTTGTCCTCGACCCATCGTTTGAAGTTGTCGGGCACATCCTTGACCTCATTCAGCGGTTCCTCCCAAAAATCCCTATCCGTGCCCTCGTTGGCTATAATTGGCACTGCATAGCACTTGCAGTTCGGGTGCCACCCGATGAATTTGAAAGATTTCGGATATTTTCCCTCCATTGCGTCACATATTTCCAGCGGCGCACGCCCTTTTTTGAAGCGCGGATACCAGAACTTTGCCAGCCACTGTACGTGCGATTTTGATGTTTTTACCTCATATCCGACAATAAAATCAAGTTGTTGCCAGCGGATACTGTCGGCTTCACGATAAGCGCTGTTTATTTCGGTGCGAGCCATACGCATAGCATTCTGATAAGATGACCGGTAAACGCCTTGCCCAGGGTGATAAGCCTGCGCCACTTTCGACAGGGTAAGATTGCCGAACGCATTTCGGACACGTCGAAATAGTTTGTCCGGCTCATTCAGATAGACGCGTACATCACGGCTTATATCGGCAGCGCTTCGGCCTTCGCTGATACCTATAGATAAGGATAATTCTATGTGCCGTTCGAACTGCTTGGCGATACTCCAAACTCTTTCGGATAAATTATGCCCGTAAGTTGTTCTACGTTGAAATGCCTCAAGTGCACCGAGATTGTGAAGCATCCATCCTTTTTTCGGATTGTCGAATAGTTGTTTTACCCATGAATCGTTCTTGTCGTTGGCAAAAAACCATTCCGAAGTGATCCCCGCTGTAATTATAGTGGACAACTTATTTCGGAATGAAGATAACGAGGCATCGGCTTTTTTTTTTCGTCATTTTTACTACGGCTTTTGTTTGATGAGAAGGCGAACAATCGCCCCGTATTGGGTTGATATTTATATCCCATTCCCAGTCGAATCAATTCATCCGAGGCCACATCATACAAAGCCTCTATCTGTCGTAGATATTCTTCGACATGCGTTTTATGCTGTTGCTCCCATTGGGCGGCTTTCAAATTCAATCCGGGCATCGTTTCGAATTAGAATGTTGGCTCTATAATATTGTTCATAGATGCCTCTGCCTTCGCTTGCTTTATTCGCTCGATTTCAGCGGTAACATCATCGGCCGTTCCCATTAGTTCAACGCCCTTTCCCAGCGACATAACGCCATCCTGCACAGCACGGCCTATAGCCGCCCAACGTGCGGTGACATCTTCATTGAACGGTTCGGCAAATTCGTGTTCTATTTTGAGCGCAGCCAAATCAGGACGCAAATGAATATGGGTTACATTCATCATAATAGCGAGAATAAGATTTTTCTCCCTATCTACGGCTATGTCGTATATCTCTTTATTATTTTCGCGCTTGATATATCCCAGTACCATCGCGCGTTTGATCGCTTCGCCCGACAAAGTTCCCAGCCCAGCCATTTTCTCGGGTGTAAACTCGGGCGTGAAAGTGTCGAACAAGATGGACTGCGCGAGGTCTTTCTTTTCCTGTTGCTGCGTCTCGGAAGAGGTCGGTGGATTGATGTACTCGAATTTTGAATCCGCTCCGGTCATCCGAATCATTTTCCCGGGCTTGTCGGCTCGACCTTTCAAAAAATCTACGACATCGCCCGTTGCTGCGGCGATAGGGTCTGCGAAATAGTTATTTGTGTCGGATATTTTGCTGTCTATATCCTCCTCGCGGTCTATGCGGGGGTTGAGGCCTCCCCACGCTTTATCCTGTCGGTAGTAGATAACATTGATTTTTCCGGTTGGATTGGGAGTTGCAATAACCTCCCAATTAAGAGATCCTCGTTTGCATCGGTAGATCGTATCAGGTGTTTGAATATCGAAATGCTCGATAGTTGATGTCCCCTCTTTAAGGTAGTACCCATACCCGAATGCAATGAGGTTCTCGTATAGGTCGAATAATGGACGTAGGGTGTATCCTTTCGACTTGCAAATTACCACAACTTTTACCTGCGGTTGGAAATTCTCGTCCCGATAGATGTGGTAGAGCTTGGCACATTCAGTTTCTGCTCCCGCAATGCGTTTTGCTTTACGCATGGAAACGTTGAATCGTGTATCTTGCAAAAATTGATTATATGCTTCGAAAGCCTCGTCCGAACCTTCGTTGTTCACCTTCTTCCATCGTATCGGATTCCCGAGCAGAAAGAATAGTTCCACCTCATTGATGTACTTCTGTCGTGCACGAGGCAACTTCTCGGTACGATAAGGCTCCTGGCCTTTCCGCATCTTATCGGCCTTTCGCATAATACGGTGGAGTTCGGGGTTATATTCCTGAATCGCCTGCAAAACCTCCGTATCGCGATTCTGCATAAGTGTTTGAGCCTGTGTAATGTCTTTGTCCTTGATAAGCGTAAGCAGATCACGTTCTGCACCGGTTGCATTCAGATATTTATTGCGTATCGCATTGAGTAGGTTGTCTATAAATCCCATATCCGTACTTTTTACCAAATTCCTAAATCCTCTTTGTCTAAATCTTCTTCATTGTTGAAATACCCCCGCTTTTCGATTACTCCGGTCAGGGCATCTTCGGCGTCGTCATGGCTGTTGAACTCCTGCTGCTTACGGTATGATTTGACATGCGAGGCGAACTCCGGCCATTTGTGCTCCCATCCGGTCGGAAAATAAATAAGGTTTTGCACTTCATTCGATCGCGTGAAAATACGCACCCTTTTGTTGGCGGTCTGCGTAAATGGGTTGAACGATGTAAAGTTGTTACCGATTATTCGGCACTGCGCCTCAACATTGCGCCCGAAAGACCTGCCGCCATTGTTGCTCTCGACGTAGCAGATCTCCGTCTTGTTTCGGGACAGCATCTCGGCTGTTGCCGGCTCGGTATATTCCATCGGTTTCTGTGTATATAAAATGTCCGTCACGAAATTGCCGATGGGAGTTTCCGTATAGCAAATAGAACACAGATAGTCACTGCCGGTATCAGCGGTATCCGTGTAGTTCTTTCGCTTCATAGATGCTGCATATGGAATTATGTCGTATGTCTTAAACTCTCCATACATCAAACCTTCCAGCGGCTTCGGGTTCTGCATATATTGCGTTTCAAAGACAAATGAGTTCGATCTCTCGATTTTTCGCAACTCCTCCAGCGTATGTTTGAAATCCCATAACGGCCGTTTTCGTCATGCCAGATACAGGGCATCGAGAGTACCGTCCATTCTTCCGGCTCAATTTCTTGCAGATACCCGCACAGATCGTGTTCGTGCAGTCTCTGCATGATGATTATGATCGGTGTGTTTCGGGAGTTCACACGGTTGCGGATTGTCGATTCGAACCGGTTGTTCACACGCTCTCGGATCGTCTCGGATAGCGCATCCTCTGGCTTGATCGGGTCGTCGATAACGATAGCCCCAGCAAAATCGCTTTCCCATGCAGGTATGAAATCGCCTATTTCGCGCCGTTCCCCATCGGGATCATCTACTTGACCTGCTCCGAAACCGGTCACCTGTCCGGCGGCACTTACTGCATACAGCCCGCCGCCGGCGGATGTGTACCATTTTTTTGCATTCTTCGATTCCACATTGACCTCGGGAAACAGCCGTTGATAATAGTCCGATTGTACTGTTTCATTGATCTCTTTCGAATTATCAAGCACAAGATCATCGGAATATGACAAGTGGATAAATTTACTTCGCGGATTGAGTGCCAGCCCGTAGGCGATGAAGTTTTTAGAGACAAGCTCGGTCTTGCCGTATCGTGGCGCAATATTGATAATAAGGCGCTTTATATCGCCTCGCACTACCTTGTTGAGCACTTCGCATATTTTGCGATGATGATCGCCGACAACAAACCGCATCCCCGTCTTATGCTTGAACATATAACGGGTGAAATTCAACATACCGGAAAGGCAGAAGGTACGCTCTATGTCGATGTCGCGAATCGGATTAGTGCGTTAATATTCTTCGTTAAGTTTTAATCCATATTGTTTTGCCTCCTCTGGCGATAGAGTACGAGGAGGTATAAGGTCGGCCCCATCTGCCCCTGTGACTTCTTGCCGTTCTATATAGCCCCGTTTTTTGCCTCGTGTTTTGAGCGTGAAAATGATCGCCGTCTCAGATGGTCGTTCTATCCAACCTGCGAATCTCTTTTCTCCATTTTCGTCTTTCTCAATGGCAGGAACACCAGCCACCAGCTTGCGCAGGTTACTTTCGGCCAAATCGACGAACCGTTCGCGGGAATCTTCGAGGGCCCGTTTGAACTCGGGATCATCATTGCACCAAGCATAGACAGTAACTCTATCCACTCCGATGTGGGCGGCAATATCGGATAAAATGCCGCCGCAAGAATTTGCAATCTTGCGGAATGTCGCAATATTAGGCTTTTTACTCGGAGCACCCATTTTTTATAGTGTAAGGTTTGTGAGGTTATTCCACCCGTTCAACCATATCGGCGAACATCTCGCCGGGAATAACTTTATCATCGGGTCCGAACCCGAAACGAAGCATGAATGATGACTTCGTTCTATAAGACTTGAAGTTGAGCATCACGTAAGATTCAATGTCTTCGGCTTTTTGCTCTGCCTGTTGCCGGATTTGCTCTTTCATCTGCTTTACGGCTGCTTTGCGCTCTTCGTATGGCCGTTGTATTTCCTCAAAGTCGTCTATTATGGATGAGGTTCCTGCGTTGATCTCTTCTTGCATGACAGTAATGCCGTATATGTTCATGTCAGCCTCAGAGAGACCGGCCGCCTGATAATCTATTTCAGGTACGAGCACTCTCATTTTCTCCATGTCGAACTCTCCCATAGCTGATGGCGAGTTCATGAAGATGTTTTGTTCACGCTCGGTCTTGTCGTCCATATCTACGGCTTCGACTTTGATGTCGTAGTCTGTTTCGGGTGTTCCGTCGTAATTGTTGATGATGTCGAGAGTTTGCACACGCTTGTGCCCTGAAACGAGATAGGAGCTGCGGCGGTTCCAAACGATGCCACCGAGATAGCCGACGGTCTTGAAGTTCTTTTTGAGCTTCTTGACCACTTCGGGATCCTCCTTTCGGGGATTATAAGGTGCGAAGTTGATTTCGGAGCGTTTGATTACGACCGTTTCACTTTGCTTGTATTTGGGCTGCTGCTCTTTTCTCTTCGTCATATCGCAGTAATATATTTCGGGATAAGGGAAATACTTTGTAAATCTTTTCGAGGTCTTGAGGATAGTGTTGGCGCAGGTAATCGAATACCTCTGGTAAAAACGTCAGACCTTGCGATTTGTTCTTGTTGTAGGATATGGGTTCAGGCAGTTTTTTTGCCTTGATGTAGGCCATGACATCTGATTTCTTCCACTTGGATATAGGATAAATCTTGTTCGTATTGCTTATGGCTTCATTTTCATATCCGCGCAACATAAGACAGCGATTCATCCCGTCCGACTGCTTCATTCCATAAAACGTGTAGTTTATGCCAGTTTTCAGACGTATGCTTTCATCAACGTCTCTCAATGATAATAGCTTTATGCTGGGATTCGGGATGCAATATAGCCCGCAACGTAAAACGCGTGTCAATGTCCAATGGGGGATTTGCAGAATGGTAACGTTGGAATAACGGGCTTTGACGGCTCGCAGGTAGTTATCGATGTGGTCAAGACCCTTGACGAAATACATGAATACACAGACGATCTCTTTGAAGTGCGGCGCCATCAGGTCGAGCAATACCTCGCTGTCTTTGCCGCAAGAATAAAAAAGGATTGCTCTATCCGTTTTTTGACGGACAGAGGCAATCACTTCGTTTGCATGGTCTATCGGGGTCATGATTAACCTGTTGCCATGCCAAAGGCGGCGCGAATGTCGCGTGCACGACCGGCACGATTCGTCGCACGACCGCCTACTGTACGATAACGGACACGGCTAACGCTGGTCGTCCGATTGATTCGATTTCTTACTGAATTTCGAGTGCAGCTTGAATTTTAGAAGTTTGACAATATGATTTAACCTACGGAAAGGCCTCGGGCGGCAGATTGCCTAGCTCTTGTATATGCACTGGTCGCCCTTGCATACCTATTCGCAATAACACCATTTCGGCCACCCATATTTGCGAGGCTACTTAATCCTACAGCAGGATTAGGCGTGCGGCGTCGCAATTCACTCGTTATACGGCTGTATTGCGCGTCAAGCTGAGTTGCTGTTTTTTGTCTTCGTCTTCGAGTGCGGCAATGATTCTAAGGGTTTAACAATTCATTTTCTCGATTACCTTGCCGAGGTGGCAGTCGATCTCGGTCATGGTATATTCGTTACCGTTGTGCTCGTACACAATCGGCTCTTTCGTCTCTTCGTCGCAAACATCTACCAGCTCGACGCCTTTGACTTCGACCAGCGCGCCGGGGCGATTCTTTTCGTAACCTACCCAGAACTGTATGGCATCGTAGTGGTTGATAACCGTATCAACGCCCTTCTCGCTGTCCCACGCCGATTCGGGCACGTCACTGTCTTTCTTGTAGACTTTGCCTGTGTTGTTGTCTCGGTATGAAATGTATTTCGTGTTGGTCGGGCGTACTTCGCGGGTCTCGACCGTTTTTTCACCCGACAAAATGGCGTCGAACCATTTTTGTTTGATGATAAGCGTTAAAATTTTCATAGCCGTAAATTTCATTAGTAGCGGGGGCAAGAATCGAACTTGCGCCTGCGGGACACTAACCCGCCGTGGTAACCTCTGCACTACCCCGCATATATCTGTTCGATGCAAAAGTGGACACGTTCGGCACATTATGCAAATCTTACTATTGAATTATTTATTAAAAATACGATTTTTTATTGAGAGCTGCAATTTTTAAGGTCTTTTCTTCACACACCCTTTGCAGCGGATAATCTCAAGCACTACTGCGTCATATTTGACGATCAATAGGCTGTCGCGATTGTTGTCTGCACCTTTGTAGGCTTTACACCCACACTTCAGCCGCGTGCGGTGACATGTCGCGTCCGTCAATTCGAATGCCTTTTTGAGTAATGTCAAATCGCTGCGTTTTTCTACGTACATCGTTGGTTTCATATATTATATAACTTTTACAAAGTTGAACATTCTGAATGACCGCCAGCCCTCGGCAACCGTATCGTAATAGGTTACGAGGTGTTTGTTAGGCTTACGGTCGTCACCTTTTGTTTCGGGGCATAAGTCGTCCTTAAGCGTACCGAATGCCTGTCGCAATTCACCCGTACTCGATTTGAGGTAGAAGAACTGCACGATGCCCGCGCGCATCTTTATCTTCAATTTGAACACCTGCCATGCCTTATGCAGACACTCAGCAAAGGTTACACCCGTCGCGCGGCACATCTGCCACGCCGTGCGCATGATGATGGAAAGGTCGGTTCGTTTCATTGTTATATAGGTTAAAAGTTGGTTTTTAGTTTGAGTAGTCGCAAGCACTCTTTCAACTCGCTGTCTGTGTATTTCTCGGCGATCTCTCGTGATATGCCGTTTGTGTTCATTGCGATTTTGATCGCAGCCTCTCTGTTCACCTTGAAGGATTTTCTTGTCTTCATAGCTTTTCAATTTTTTCAAATGTAACATAATACAGCCTATTGCCAACGAGTACCATTGCGATATTCAGTTTATCGAACTGTCCTCGATATTCACCAGTATTGCGTCCGAATCTCACCGGGTCGCCAATTTTTATGTCTTTCATATCTTTCATTTTTACCACCGGCGGCAGGTGCCGCCACGCTTCGGGCCTGAGGTCTGTTTATAGCCGCCCGAACGGCTTTATTCGTCGAGGTAGTAGAGCAGCAGTTCACAATCTTCAACGTGCAGAACTCTCGTAGGTTCGATTTTTTCGAGTTGCAAAGACAGTGTATCGTCTTTCTCTGCATAGATGTACGCCCACCGGCCTTTCAGTTCGATTTCTTCTCTGGTGCCGAAATAGGCGACAGTATTATCTACGTCTTTGACAAGACCCCAGCTGCCATTGTCCATACCATCACGATTGATTGCGTCGATCACTTTAAATGCAAATGCGTTCATAGTTCTATTGTTTTAGACGTTTATTCAATAAATCAATTAGTTGATTTCGCTGACTTTGCAAGGTGTGAAATACATATCTCTTTCGATGCCAAGACCAAAGGGGCGAGTTCTAACGCGTTGAAGTTCATTCAGTGACACATAACCATATTCTCGCTCGCCCATATTGTCTAACAATGCGAAGAGAATGTAGTCGTCGTCTTGCTTCTCGCCTTCGAGAATGTACCACGTCTGACTGCCGCATGGGTTGAAGAACTTGCAGATGACCTGTGCCTTGCCGCCTTTGCCATCTTGTGAATAAATGGGGTACTTTGCCAACTGCTTCTCAATTGCTTTAGTTAAGAGTTTCATAGCCGTATTGTTTAATTGTTGTTTTGATTTTCTGGTGCAAATATAAATGATATTTTGATATAATGCAAATATTTTGAGATAAAAATTTAATTGACACTAAAATTTTTTGCTGTTTATATGAATATCAATATATTTGTGGCAAATAATACGTCAAAATGAGAGTTAAAGAATTATTGAAGGAACGAGGAATGACCGCAAAAGAGTTGGCGGCGCGTCTCGGAATGACTGAAACGGGGTTAAGTATTGCAATTGGTGACAACGGAAATCCGCCGTTAAAACGATTGCAAGAAATAGCCGATATTTTGGGTGTTGAAGTGCCGGAACTTTTCGCCGCTTCGAAAGAGGGAGCAATCACGTGCCCGCATTGCGGGAAGTCGATAACCATCAAGGCAGAATAACCTCAACGATACCTACCCATGGAACTACAACCTATCCAAAGCAAGATTTACGAAATACGGGGCCAGCGGGTGATGCTGGACCGTGATTTGGCGGAATTGTACCAAGTAACAACAAGCGCTCTCAATCAAGCGGTAAAGCGTAATATCGAACGCTTTCCGCCCGATTTCATGTTTCAACTGACAGATGCCGAAACTGAAAATTGGAAATCACAAATTGTGATAACCAATTCCATCACGATGGGTTTACGCCGCAACCCCTATGCGTTTACCGAGCAAGGCGTTTCTATGTTATCGGCTGTTTTGAAAAGCTCCGTTGCCATACAAGTAAGTATCGCTATTATGCGTGCTTTCGTAGCGATGCGGAACTACATCACGACCACGACGACAGTAACGGCCGAGTTGGCCGAAATTCGGGCGAAACTGGCGTTACTGGAGCGGGTGGACGCCGACAATGCCGAGGCGGTCAGCGATCTGTCGGAAGATATGCGCAAGGAGCTTGATAATATCTACAACGCTATTGCGGCGTTGTCGGTCAAGATACCGCAGGCACGCAATCCCGCCCGCAAAATTGGATTCCAACAAGCGGAGCAAAAGGCGGAAGAGTAGCAACGTACCCGACGAACACAATCACCTGCCCGAAGTGCGGGACGGTGCTGGAGGTAAAAGAAAAGGAATAAATAAAACTACATTCCTATGACACAAAAGCAGGCCATACAGTTGTTCGAGGACCGCAAGGGGCGCACCGTTTGGGACGAGC
>ENA-OOZD01001184-OOZD01001184.1-human-gut-metagenome-genome-assembly--contig:-NODE-1184-length-10123-cov-1.236095_pt1 | contig 10123 bp, 4 predicted proteins | sample MGYA00241186_ERZ501395 | MGnify/ENA primary metagenome ERZ501395 (study PRJEB25962, sample SAMEA2042730) | human gut metagenome | biome: human gut; feature: human-associated habitat; material: faeces... | reverse complement strand
CTCCGCTATCGTCTGCCCACCGATGGAATTTGGGAACCAGGCTTCAAGAATAGCAGGTATGTAGCGATTCTCCCAATTAATGGTAAGCGGCTGTCCATTGATAAGCACCAGAACAATAGGTTTCCCGGTTTCGTACAAAGCCTGCAAGAGTTGCAGCTGGCGTCCGGGCAAAGCCAATCCTGTACGCGATTTACTTTCACCTACCCGGTGTTCGTCCTCACCCAATACGGCAATTACCACATCACTCCGGCGAGCTTTCTCCACAGCTTCCTGAATTTCCAGGCGTTCTTCCTCCGTCAAAGGAGTCGGAATAATTTCACTTTCCGGCCAAGTGGCATCCACTACTTCGCATCCTTTGGCATAATGCACAGTTGCCGCCTGTCCGACGTAATCTCTGACACCCTGCAACACGTGGATTACCTGCAAATTCTGCGGCCCATAGCGACTAACGTAAGCGGTAGTATCCGTAGCTAAAGGACCCGTAACCAAAATATTCCGAAGATTACTCAATTGGAGAGGCAAGAGATTGGCTTCATTTTTCAATAGCACCAGTGATTCTCTGCCCATCTGTTTCTCAAACTCCCTGGTATCAGACGAAGCGACAATCTTGTCAGCTGCTTTCGTATCCGTGACATACGGACTATCAAAAAGCCCTAAGCGGAATTTAACCCGCAGTACATCTGCTACATTCCGATCCAGTGTCTGCATGGATACACTTCCTTCTGCAACCAGTTCACGCAAGGGCAATACGAAATCGGAAGGTTGCGTAAAATTCGTTTTCACGTTGAGTCCTGCTTCTACCACCTGCTTCACTGCTCCTTTCATATCCTGAGCCACACGGTGCTTGCTATAGACAAACTCAACTGCTTCACTGTCGGAAACTACATAACCGTCGAAACCATATTTTTCTCTCAGCAACTCAGTCAGGAAATAATAACTGCCAGATACGGGAATACCGTCCCAATCATTATAACTGCTCATCACTCCCATCGGATGAACCTCACGTATAATCTTCCTATAAGGATAAAGATGCAACTGGTGCATTTCGCGGGGAGCGACATGCGGGTCGGTACGTGCATGCCCATCACGTCCACCTTTGGGGACACTGTACACAGCAAAATGCTTCAACGTTGCAGCAACTCCCTGCGACTGGATACCTGCCACCATTTCCTTACCCAATGTGGTTACATGAAAAGGTTCTTCACCGTAACATTCAAGTACGCGCCCCCAGCGCGGATCGCGTGCTAAGTCCAGAATAGGAGCATATACATTGGTGTAACCCAAAGCTTTAGCTTCACGGCCTACAATCTCTCCCGCCTGTCTGACAAGAGCAGCATTCCAGGTGGAACCGATGGCAATAGGAGCAGGAAGCGGAGTCGCGCGGTCGTGATTGAGTCCATGAATCCCCTCGTTGCTGAAATCAACAGGAATGCCAAGGCGTGTTTCTTCAATAAACCAAAGTTGCACTGTATTAATGGCTTCAGCATGCTTACTGAAAGGGTACGAATATTGAGTCTTTACAAGCCCATTGAGATGTTCGTCAATATTGGCAATGCCATCTTTCCATAACTCCTGTTTCCAGGCAGGAGTGGGCAATTCGTCTTTAGCGACTCTCTTATATCCATATAAGGTAGCTAATTGACAGGTTTTCTCCTCAACGGTCATCTGCGAAAGCAAATCGGCAATGCGAGCTTCGATAGGAGCTGTCGGAGTTTCGTAGATGTCTTTCTTCCCGTTTTTATTCAGATCTATCCAGTCTTTATGATAGATCGTTTTAGACTTTTGCGCCAGTACCGGTTGAGATACAAAGGCACTTAGAAAACAAGCGATACTTATTATAATCAGTTTTTCAGTAAGTGTTCTCATAGACTTATTTATTGTTTTTATTTTCGGCAAAGATATGGGGGAGAGGGACTTGCTACTCCCCCAATTCATCTAAAAAGGTGCACTATTCATCATTTTATGGTAAACAACTCCCTTTGCAGGTCAATATCACGGGAAGAATTCCCGATCATAACCTCGAACTCACCTTTTTCCACACCATAGTTCATATCGATATCGTAAAAACTAAGTTCTTTGGCGGTGATATTAAAAGTGACTGTCTGGCTTTCTCCGGGTTGCAAAGTAATTTTATGAAAGCCTTTGAATTCTTTCAATGGACGTACTACCGAACTGTAGCAATCGCGTATATACATCTGTACCACTTCCGTTCCGGCTCTTTCACCTATATTCCGGACTTCAACAGAAGCACGCAAGGTATCCTGTTCATTCATCGACCTGGCAGATAACTTCACAGGGCTGAATTCAAAAGAAGCATAATTCAATCCATATCCAAACTCAAACAGATTAGTACTTTTTCCCGTACCGTACGGGAACCATTTGCTCGTTTGTTTGTGGTTATAATAAGTCTGAACCTGACCGGCAGAACGGGGAATAGTGATGGGAAGCTTTGCTTCAGGGTTCACTTTCCCGTATAAAATTTCCGCAACAGCCTGTCCGCCAAATGAACCGGGCTCCCAGGCCTCAACCAATGCAGGAATATTTTCAGCAATCCACTCAGTGCTTAACGGACGACCGTTGACCAATACGACAATAGTGGGAACTCCCGTAGCATAAATCTCCTCTACCAACTGTTGTTGCAAACCTACCAATGACAATTCATAACGGTCCACATTCTCACCGCAAGTTTTGTCTTTCCACATATAACGCATGGAGTTCTCACCCACCACTACAATAGCCAGATCGGCTTTTCGGGCTCTGTCTTTCGCTTGCAACACACGAGACATTTCCATAGTGCGCAAATTGGTGGCAAAAGGGAAGAAATCAAAGTCAGTCTGGGGAGAAACCATTCGCAATCCCTCAATGACTGTAGTCACGCAGGAGTCCGGCTGTTCAAAAGCCCAGTCGCCCAAAATAGTCTGGTTGTCAGCATTGGGGCCGGTTACAAAAACCTTTTTATAACGGTCGCTATCCAAAGGAAGCAGATTATTATCATTCTTCAGAAGCACAATACTTTTTCTCGCCATTTCGAGTGCTGTTTCACGATGTTCGGCACTGAACAGAACTTGGGAAACTTTCTTTTCATCTATATAAGGATTCTCAAACAAGCCCAGTTTGAATTTGGCAGTCAGTATCTTGCTGACGGCATCATCTACGCGGCTCATGGGGAGTTCCTTTTCATTAACCAGTTCTATAACGGCATCCGCAAACTCAGGACCATGCATGTGCATATCCATTCCATTCTTTACGCTTTGCAGATACGCGTCTTTCAGTGTAGCGGCGGTGCAATGCTTTTCGTGCACTTGCTCAATATCCATCCAGTCGCTCACTATAAACCCGTTGAATTTCCAGGCATCTCTCAGGATATCCTTCATCAGGTATTTACTGGTATGGCAGGGCACTCCGTTAAGTTCATTATGTGCCATCATGAAAGTATATGTGCCCGCATCCAGACAATCTTTAAAAGGAGGCATGAAAACCTCGTGCAATGTACGGTCGGAGATATCGCAAGGAGCACCATTGATGCCATTGACAGGTTGGCTTCCACCGATAAAGAGTTTGGTACAGGCCAGTACTTTATCCTGTCCGGTAAAGTCACTTGTCTGAAGTCCTCTGACGGTAGCTGCTCCCATCTGTCCTACAAGAAAAGGGTCTTCACCAAAGGTCTCTCCCACCCGTCCCCAACGGGCATCACGACAAATATCGACCATCGGGCTGAATGTCCAGTTAATACCGTCTGCGCTGGCCTCAATGGCGGAGATGCGTGCCATACGTTCGACGGCCAGAGTGTCCCAACTGCAAGAAAGCGCCAATGGGATCGGGAAAATAGTTTCGTAACCGTGGATAACGTCTGCACCTACAAGTAGAGGTATTTTCAACCGGCTTTCTTCTACCGCAAGGTGTTGCAGGGCATTAATTTTCTGGATCCCCTTGACATTGAAGAAGCCGCCTATTTCCTGTTTGCGAATCATATCGCTAAGTTCACCGTTCATCACCGAACCTGTCACGAGATCACCGCCCGAAGGCAGGTTCAGTTGTCCGAGTTTCTCACGGAGAGTCATCCGCTCCATTAAGTCGGTAATGAAACAGTCCATTTCCGCATCTTTCTCTCCCCCGGACGGTGAGCAGGCAAAGAGAGTAAGCCCGCAAAGGGCACAAGATATAAGATTTTTTATCTTCATTTTTCTTGTTATTGGGTTATTTATACTTGTTGTCCGATTTTTCTTTCCACACCACTACTCCCGCAGGTTCAAGGCGTGCACTGCCAATCAGTACTTCTGCCTCATCGGGAATGACTATTTCCTGAATGTCCGACGTATAATTTAAAGCGATGTAAAAACCGTCGCGCCATTCTTTCACTACTCCGTACGGCAAATCTTCGGTCGATACGCCTGCTTCTGTATATACACGACGTACCACCTCTTTTTCCAGTTTGCCGTCATCGGTATCCGTTCCGATATAAGTGACCGTTCCTTTACCCAGTTTGCGGTGTATCACGGAAGCAGCTCCCTTATAGAACTGGTCTGTATAGACAGCCCACACATCTGTTCCGGCAGCCGGTGTCAGTACGTCTCCCCAATTATTCCAGGCAAATTCCTTACCCTCGAAATCGATCTTTCCGTACAGATTGTGGGGCAGATGGTCATAATACAGGCTATTTATTCCGGCTAGTTGATGAATCGGAGCAGCCAAAGGAGCCTCCCACAGTTTGGCGTCACGGTCTTTCTGACCGGTACGGCAAGTCAGGATCAGATGTCCTCCCTTCTTCACATATTCAGTCCAACGTTCCACCAGCTTGTTGTCAAGCAACTGATAGGCAGGAGCTATCAAGAAAGGATAACCGGAAAAATCCTCTTTCTCCGAAATCACGTCTACCGGAGCTGCAAAAGATTTTAGCAGATTGTAATATTTATGCACGTGAGCCATCGTCCGCCATTGATCCGTCTGCCGCTGAAACTCCATTTCCCAATAATTACTCATATCGAAAAGTAAACCAATACGCCGGGAGGCCAGTTGACCGGGCATACGATTTTTCTTATCGTAGGCGGCACACAGTTTTTTCATCTCCTGCGTAATGCGTACATATTCTTCACCGCCCGGAGAAAGAGTTACTCCATCAGTCATTATCATACCGTAATGATATTGCTCACTGCCTTTCAGAGGTTGACGGAAACGGTAATTGCATACGAATTTCCCACCACCTGCAAAGACGTGATACACCCACATACGGATGGCACCGGGTAAAGGTTGGGGGTTATACACTCCCCAGTTCACCTGCCCGGGTTGGAGTTCCATAACTCCAAAGGCTTTACCTACGCGATTACGGAACTGGTCGTTTGAGAAACCGAGATCTTCCGGAATACCCATCCGGAAACCCTGGCTGCCTATTCCCTGATTATGTCCGGTCACCAGATAGCGGGTGTAGGTCAGGAAATCCGTATGATCGATCCGTACCGGGTCAACCGGATTGAAAACAGGAATCAGGTTGGTAGTGATCCATTGGTCTTTGTGGATATGCCGCCGAAGGATGTCTGCCTGCATATTGACAAAGCCTGCCAGTTCATCCGCCATAAAGCGGTTCAAATCGAGCATGGCGTGAGGATTGGCCTTATCAGGTACTTCCTGCTGGTTGGGAAGGCGAACCTGCTCGAAGTTCTGATAGGTTTCACTCCAGAAAGAGGCACCCCAGGTATCATTCAGTTTGTCAATAGTGCCGTATTTCTTCTGTAACCAGATACGGAATTTGGCTTGTGCATTTTCACTGTAATCTACCACCCCGTAGTGTCCCGGTTCATTGTCAATCTGCCAGCCGATAACAGTGGGATTATTGCCATAATGTATTGCCAGGCGGGAAACGATATTTTCTACATAATGACGATAGCGATCGCTACTCCAGGAAGCGTGCTGACGTCGTCCGTGTTGAATAGTCACTCCATTATCCCGTTGAATCAGTATGTCGGAATATTTTTTCGACAGCCAGACGGGAGGCGTGGGGGTAGGTGTACACATGATTACTTTCAGACCATACTTCTCCGCCAGAGAGACTGCACGATCCAGCCATTCAAAATGATATTCTCCCTCTTCCGGTTCCATCATAGACCAGGCGAACTCTGCAAAATGGGTGAATTTGATGCCCATTTCCGACATTTTCTTCAAATCACGCTCCCATTGGGAGGAATCCCATTGCTCGGGATAATAGTAAGAGCCCAAAGCAAACAACTCTTCCGGAGGAAAAGACTTATCGACCGGAGACTGGGAAAAGGATGATAATGAAAACAATAAAGTTAAGACAAATAGGAAATTCTTCATGAATATTATTTTTAGAATCTATATAATAAGACATTTCTGAAAGAAAAAGCCACATTGCTATTTGTATAAAGAGGTCGTGTTTCGGTGAAACCCGGCCTCTTTATCTTATGTAACACTAATACCTATGTCAGACTATTATCTCTTTGTAAACGTACAGGTATTTGTATTCATATCCAGTTTGACATGATATATACCGGCTCTGAAATTATTTCCCGGTCCAAAGTTCTCTGTTTCCTTCCATTGATCTCCATCCCAATAACCGCCCCGGGCTATTAAATCACCTTCAGATACGATGGTCACATCAAACGAAGTAATTTCATTATTCCAACCTTTTCTTTTATAAAATCTGAACATGAAATCGTTGTTCAGAAGGAGGTTAGTTTCATATACACGATCTCCGGTCTTCACACAACAAATAAAGTCTTTTGGATTATCCCATCCCCAATTTCCAATGTCATCGGGAAGGAGTCCGCTGATTCTAGGATGGCCGAAGGCAGCTCCAGTTATCCATACTGTTTCCGGGAATTCCGTATCGGTCGTTTTCTCTACATATATAAGTTCTCTATCCTTATTATATGAAATCCGATACTTACCGTCCGGAGCGTTAAACTTATATTGTCCATTTTCATTCGTAAAGTATTCCGGTTGAAGCATATAGTCCAGATAACTAAATCCTTCGAAATCGACCACTTGTCCTTTCGTGAGGTTTAACTCTACAGCGGTATAGCTTGGATTAGTAGATTGAGTCAGTTCCGTACCATTTATTTTATAAGATTCCGGTCCAAGTTGTCCTTCATCCACCTTATCAATAAACATACATATATTCTTATTCAAATCTATCCGGACACGATATACTCCCGGTGTGAAATCCGGTCCGGCTACAAAATCACCGGTAAAATGTCCGCCACCAGTGCCACCTGTTGCCGGATCACTGTAATACCATCCCTTACCCAATAAATTAACAGGTTGCGTATTGACAATAGTACTAGCCAGTTCACCTCCCCAAGGACGTTGTTTGTAGAATTTAAACTGGAAATCTTTAACCAGATAAAGGGTGGTTTCAAAAATATTGTCTGCTACCTTCACACACTGGAATGCATCACTCGGCAAGTTGAAAGTCCATGCACCGACAGTCACCCGTCCGGCTTGAGGATGTCCGAAACTGGATCCGCAAACCCATAACCCATCCGGATAATTTACCGAGCGGTTTTCCAGATATGTCAGTTTGTTTATCGGATCATAATACAATTTATAGTTTCCGTCTACTCCTATAAATGTAGCTTTATCTTTTGTTATGTTTTCAAAGAAATCCGGTTGAAGCATCTTTCTCACATCACCAAAATTGCTGAAAGTCACTTCATCACCTTTATGAAGTTCCAAAGCAATGCCCAGAAAAGATGAAGCCTCTTCTAATATACCCATTTCCTGACCGTTAACTAGGAAAGATTGTTCTTGAATATTCTCATCTTTCGCTTCAAAAGCACAAGTGTTATTGTTCAAATCGAGCGTGATAAGATAAACTCCGGGTTGGAACAGCGGTCCCGGAATAAAATCTCCTCCCGTCTTTCCGGCAACCAAGAAAGGGGTAGTTAGAGTGATATTATCTTCGGGAAGAGTAGTGATCTCATTGTCTCCCTCTCCCCAGCCTCTATGCTTGAAAAACTTAAATGAGAAGTTATTAGCCAGATAGAGAGTCAGTTGAAAAACATTGTCGGCACTTTTATAACAATAAAGCACATTGTTAGGTCCGTCCATACTCCAACCGCTTGTGGTAACCAGCCTCGCTTGAGGATGTCCCCAGTTGGCTCCGCAGAACCATAATCCGTCCGGATAGGTCGCCCCGGCTTTTTCTATGTACAAAAGCTCATTAGCAGGATCATAAAGCACACTATAATCAGCCGTCTCTCCTTTGAAACGGGCCTTATTTTCGGACACATATTCAAAGTAATCCGGTGAAAGAATGGATTCTATTTCGTCAATCCCCGAAAACTCGACTTCCTGTCCTTTTTCCAGATGAAGCTTTTTTCCCTGAAAATTAGAGTAAATCTCTTCATCCAACACTTGACCTCCTACAGAAAGAGGAGAGGCAAGTTTCCATTCCGGCCATTGATCCCATTTCTGTACGTCATCACTGCAAGATGCCGTTAACAGCAACAGAAGGACCGTATATATATAATATTTCATAATGCAGTCATATTAAGATTATACATTTATTTTTTATATGCTTTCAGCAGAGCTTGATAAACTGTTTCGTTCACCTTCACAATACAGCCGTGTCGTGCGCCGGGTCTGTCCGTACCATCCTTTACATTAGGTCCGGAGAAAGTACGTTCTTTCCATGGCCCGTCCATAGAGGTCGACTGAAACAAATGATACCCATAAGGTTTGGCTGCATAAGATTCCGCATAAATAAACCAACCGCTATGATTCGGCCGTTCGATAAAAATAGGTGCTTCACGCATCATATCATTCGGAGTGACAGGTGCTCCCGGATTGGTATAGGGACCAGTCAGATTGGAAGAGGTGGCAATACGGACTGTTTTCCCTGTTTCCGGAGCAACAGCCGGATCGCGTTCGTCTTTCATAATCGCATAATAAACACCGTTTACTTTACGGATAATAGCATCGATAATAGCCATATTCTCATCCGTACCGGTAAAATTGAATAATTTCTGTGGTTCCGTATAGGTCTCGAAATCCTTTGTCAACACATAGAGAGTGCGCATACTGTCCCAATCGTCCTTATCCGGGTCGTTGCAGGCATGCCAGCTTATAATGTACTGTTCGCTATCCTTGTCATAAAACATTTTGGGTGCTCCCCAATAATAGGTAGTATAGAATCCCTGTGCATTACTACGATTAAAAATCATTTCATTCAACTGGGTAGATGTCCATGTCACCAGATTTTCCGAACGCCACAAAGCCAGCGGATTGACTGCAATCATATAGAAAGCTCCATCATGTCCCTGACAAATATCAGGATGTCCAATGTAAGCGCTATTGATGATCCGGCCTTTATTCAGTGTTTCCCAGTTGATGCCATCCCGGGAAACAGCATAATATAACTTTCCATAATTTGCATTAGTCATGTGGGCGAACAAATATCCGCCATCAGTTTCCACCGGAATTTCTTCTCTGCCTGTTTCTGCATCATCCGAACACGACCAACTCATTAAAGACAATAATAGACCAATTATATAGTAACTCATACGTTTCATATCTTTTATTCAGTTAATAGGTTTAATTTATACTTTGTTGCGCTTTGCTCTTATCCTCCGCCCAACCCGGACGTTCCCAAGTCTGCTTCAGCTCTTTTCCATAAGAAATGGCCTGTTCGACTGCATAGTTAGGAATCGGCATGTATTGATGCGTCGGCATTATGCCTTTCGCCTTATACATTTCTTGCGCGTATTTATTAAAACGGATCAAGTCAATCTTTCGATTACCTTCATAGAAAAATTCATGTCCCCGCTCTATCAGAATAGCGTTTAAAAAAGCGTCTTTTGTATTGGTTGTCACGCTCGGCAAGTCCGACAGCCCGGCTCTTTTCCTCACCTGATTCACCGCATTTATAGCAGCTACGGAAGGTACAGTTCCTGTTTTACGCACTTCTGCCTCTGCATACATCAATAATACATCGGCCCATCTTGCCAAAGGAATATCGGTACCCTGGAAAGTAGTCATCGTTTCCTGCGGGAATTTATTTATAATATATCCGTTCCATCTCACCCCCAGATTATCTTTGTTGATAACGACACCATTCTTGTCCTTATAACTGGTTACAATGGTTTTCAGACGACCGTCGTTGCTTTCG
>ENA-OOZD01001180-OOZD01001180.1-human-gut-metagenome-genome-assembly--contig:-NODE-1180-length-10141-cov-1.249356_pt1 | contig 10141 bp, 5 predicted proteins | sample MGYA00241186_ERZ501395 | MGnify/ENA primary metagenome ERZ501395 (study PRJEB25962, sample SAMEA2042730) | human gut metagenome | biome: human gut; feature: human-associated habitat; material: faeces... | reverse complement strand
GGGTAAGTTAGGGAACAATGCGATTGGTAACTATGAATGGCAGGCTGTTTATGCTACGGCTCCCCATTATGCTTTTGGCAACAAGGAGGTTCCCGGACTGGGCATGGGAAGTTTTTCCAACTATAACCTGGAATGGGAGACAACTACGGTTACCAACCTGGGTATCGACTTCTCTATGCTGAAAAACCGTTTAAGTGGAACAGTGGAGGTTTATAATAAGTTGACGGACGGTATCTTGTATAATCCGACTTTGTCACCTACTTTGTCTGGGTTCAGTTCTCCCCGACAGAATATTGCAGAGGTTACTAATAAAGGACTTGAAATAACCTTAGGTTGGAATGATCGGATCGGTTCTGTCTCGTACGGCATATCCGGAAACTTCTCTTACAACAAGAATGAAGTAACCAAATACAAAGGAGAACTGGTCCGCGGATGGCAGCAGAATGCGGATGGTAGTTCCACTTATTATACCAATCTGGGTGAGGTTTCAACAGGAGACTTGCAGCGTGTTTTGGAAGGCCACGAGATGAATGAATATTATATGATGAATCCATACAAAGGTAACGGTTCTTATTTCAATAGTGATGGGACAGTGAATATTAATGGGGGACCGAAAGACGGAATGATCCGTACTGAGGCTGATATGAAATGGTTGCAGGCCATGACGGATGCCGGATATAAGTTCTATCCGAAACAGGGAATCGGCAAGAGTAATATCTGGTATGGTGATATCATTTATGCAGACTTGGATGGAGATGGCATTTATGGTGACGACGATGACAAGGATTTCCAGGGTTATTCTAAAACACCGAAGTATTACTTCGGCTTCCAGACAAACTTGTCATGGAAAGGCATTGACTTCTCTATGAACTGGGCTGGTGCTGCCGGATTCAAAATCAACTGGTATCAGTCTGGTGAGAATAGTAGTATAACCTGGTTTGGGTATGGAATGGGTAAAGATGTAGCTTATGACCATTACTTTTACGATCCTGAGAATCCGAATGACCCGCGGACAAATCTTACTTCGGCAAATCCCCGTCTCACCATGGATAAAGCAGCTCAGGTAAGTGTTTCCGGCCAGCATATTCTACATAATGGCAATTATCTGAAACTGAAGAATCTGACAGTCGGATACACGCTCCCCAAAGATTGGGTACAGAAGGTGTGCATGCAAAATGTGCGTGTCTATGTTTCGGGAGAGAATCTGTTGACGATTACTAAGTTCAAAGGTATTGATCCTGAAATGATGAGTGGAGTGGGCTATGCTCCTATGAGACAATATGCTTTTGGTGTAAATGTTACTTTCTAAAATTAAATGGTATGAACAAGATAAATATAAACAAAGGAAGAAATCTGATGAAAACGATGGCGGCAGTGGTCCTTGTGGGAATGTCAACCGCAGGTTGCGTAGATATGGATTTGTCACCCAATGGAAAGCCGGCGGAAGGGAATGTATGGTCGACTCCTACCTTGGCGGAACAGACGATAGCGGGTGTGTATAATCAACTGTATGTGGATTATAGCGATGTTGCCAACGGATGGTTTGATATATGGTCCAGTACTATGGATTACGGTATAGGTATAGCTCCTACTTTCAATTTCTTATTTGCGACAAATTCTCCGAGCTCTGTTAAGGGGAGTTCTGCTCCCTGGCAAAGATTCTATAAGGGAATTATCAAGGCAAATGATGTGATTGGCAATCTGCCCACGGTCGGGAGGGATTTGATGAGACTAAAAGAAGCCGCTATATTTCAGAATGTATGTTTCTGCGTTGCTGGTGGTATTACAGGCTGAATATCTTGTATAATGGAGTTCCTTACTATAAAGATCCGATTAAGGATATTGATGAGGCAAAACTGGCACGTTCCACTCAGGATGAAGTCTGGGGATATATAGTGGATGATCTGACTTCCTGTATCAATAATCCGGATTTGCCGGATAAATACAGTTCGGATGATGCCAATTACGGGCATATTACAAAAGGTGCAGCCTATGCTTTAAGAGGCAAGGTATATCTGTGGATGAAAGAATGGAAAAAGGCGGCTGATGATTTTCAGGCAGTAAAGGATTGTGGATACACGCTCTATAAAGGAGTCATACAAGAAACTGTTTAAGGTGGAAAATGAGCGTTGCGATGAAATGATATTCTCTTTGCAATGTCTGGATCATCCGGATTATACGCAAAAGAAGAACAGAGGTTTCGGTAACAGATGCTTGCCGCCTGATCCTTCAGGCAATGGATTGGGGTGGAATAATTATATTATAAACCCACAGTTTGCCGAGTCTTACGAAAATAGAGACGGTAGTAAGTTCAATTGGGATGACATTATCCCCGGATATAATGATATGGGCATTGATAAGCGTATGGTGTATTTCCTGCGGAATAACATCACGGAGACTGAAAGAAAGAACGCAGTAGCTGCGGGGGCTGATATGTCCAAATATGATGCTTCCGGTAACGAGGAGAGGATTAAAAAAGCCTATGAAAACCGTGATCCGAGAATGGCAATGTCCGTTATAACCCCTTATGCCTCTTTTCTTGGTGGGGTTGAAGGAACTCCTAAAGAGTATGTGATGCGTTATCCTTTCCGTTCTTATACCACATATGGGGATTTGAAAACAGATACAAGTTTGAAGTTCTATTACTTAAATCGTAAGTTTGTGGGTGAAGGATTAGAGTTGCCGAATATATATTCTGAATTGGATTTGCCGTTTATCCGTTATGCGGATGTTCTGTTGAATTGGGCGGAGGCATTGAATGAGTTGAATGATCTGCCCGGAGCCATAAGCAAAGTGAATGAGGTGCGCGAAAGGGCAGGAGCCCAATTACTGGGAACCAACGAATTTACTCAGGTTACAGGAAAAACAGATATGCACCAGCGTATCATGAACGAACGCCATTGGGAATTAATAGGTGAAGACGTGATTTATTTCGATGAGATTCGCTGGAGAACCTGGAAAGATCTGAAGTTCTATAAGGACAAAGAAGGCAAGATGAATGGTATGACTCAGATATGGGGAACCAGAACTAATAATTATGCCTGGGGAGGAGATCATTACTGGAGTCTTCCGATACCGGCGAGAGAAATGCAAATGAATCCTAATATGGTGCAGAATCCGGGTTGGGATTGATGTGATTGAGTCTCTGCATACTTCATAATCTCTTTATAGGGGTTATGGAGTATGTGTCGTTTTTTATATGGTTATTAATTAAAATCAGATAGTTATGAATTTTAGAAAACATCTTTTCTCAGGAATCGTTCTCCAGGGAATAGGTTTGTCTTTGTTTGCACAGACAGATAAACCTAATATCGTAGTGATAATGACGGACCAGCAACGTGCCGATTTGTGTGGACGTGAAGGTTTTCCCATGGATATTACTCCATTTGTCGATGAATTGGCACATCAGAACGCTTGGTTCGATAAAGCGTATACGGTTATGCCGGCCAGTACTCCTGCACGTTGTTCCATGTTTCCCGGCCGTTTTCCAACTGCAACTCATGTACGTACCAATCACAATGTGCGTGACATTAATTATGCGAAAGACTTGGTAACCGTTCTGAAGGAGAATCATTATAAAACAGCTTTAGTAGGTAAGAATCATGCTTATCTGAACTCAAAGGATATGGATTTCTGGTCTGAATATTCTCACTGGGGGAAGAATAAGCCGGTGACGGAAGGAGAGCGTGCTATTTCCAAATTCTTTAAAGAGGCAGTCGGGCAGTATCTGGAACCTTCGCCTATACCTTTGAAAGATCAGCAACCTACGAGAATTGTGGATGAGGCTATAGAGTGGATAGATAGCCAGAAGGACAATCCGTTCTTTGTATGGGTTTCATTCCCTGAACCGCATAATCCGTATCAGGTTTGTGAACCTTATTATTCAATGTTTGCACCGGATAAGATTCCGGCTGTGAAGACTTCACGTAAGGATGTATTGAAGAAGGGAGAAAAGTATCAGATTCTGGCGGAACTGGAAGACGCTTCTTGTCCTGATCTTGAAAGAGACTTGCCTCGGTTACGTGGAAATTATATGGGGATGATTCGTCTCATTGATGATCAGATCAAACGCTTGGTTGAGGAGCTGAAGGAAAAGGGACTATTTGAGAAAACTATCATCGTTGTTCTGTCCGATCATGGAGATTATTGCGGTGAATACGGACTAATTCGTAAGGGAGTAGGCTTGTCTGAGTCTCTAACCAGAATACCGATGGTTTGGGCAGGCTATCAGATAAAGAAGCAGCCTAAAGCTATAGATGCGCATGTTTCGTTGGCCGATCTTTTCCCTACTTTCTGTACTGCGATAGGTAATTCAATACCGGTAGGTGTTCAGGGACGGAGTTTGTGGCCTATGTTGACGGGTAAAGAATATCCGAAAGAAGAGTTTTCAAGCGTTGTTGTGCAGTTAGGTTTTGGCGGAGAAGATGTTCCTTTGGACGATAGCTTGACTTTTGAGCAGGAAGGTGCGCTGGGACCCAATAAGGTGGCTCATTTTGACGAATTGAATACATGGACTCAAAGTGGAACCTCCCGAATGGTACGTATGGGTGACTGGAAACTGATTATGAATAGTTATGGAAAAGGGGAACTGTACAATTTGAAGAAAGATCCGTATGAAATTAATAATTTATTTGGAAATCCCAAGTTGATAGATAAGCAGAGCGAGTTGCTGACAAAATTGTTGGCCTGGGAATTGCGTTTGCAGGACCCGTTGCCATTACCAAGACATCGTTATCATTTTAAGCGGAACCCTTATAACTATCATTTTACTGACTAATGAAGCATGTATTCAGGTTGTGTCAATAGAGTATTATCGAAATAGAATTGTATGAAAAAGAATTTATTTCTTGTCTGTTTGTTTATGTTTGGAACATTGGCATCTTGCCAATGTTCCTCTAAAAAGAGTGCTGACAATGCTGTTGTCAATACCACTGAAACACCTGTGCCTTTGGGTGATCCGTTCATTTTGCTGCACGATGGAGTATACTATGCCTATGGTACGCATTCGAATAAAGGAATTGAATTTTATACCTCCGATGACTTGCTGACCTGGAAGTATGGAGGGTTGGCATTGAATAAGGAAGATTCCTGGGCGGACCGTTGGTTCTGGGCTCCTGAGATTTATTTTGTAAATGGGAAATTCTATATGTATTATTCGGCAGATGAACATATCTGTGTAGCGGTTGCGGACTCTCCCACGGGACCGTTTGTTCAGGATAAGAAGGAGCCGATGATTGCTGATGAGAAGTGTATTGACAATTCTCTGTTTATAGATGATAACGGTACGCCTTATTTATCCTTTGTACGTTTCAATGACGGTAACAACATTTGGATAGCAGAGTTGGAAAAGGATTTGATTACTATCAAGAAAGAGACAATGCATCCTTGCCTCCATGTAACTCAGGAATGGGAGAAAGTCTGGCCTCGCGTGAATGAAGGTTCCTATATTCTTAAGCATAATGGAATTTATTATATGTCTTATTCTGCTAACAGTTATGAAAGTCCATTTTATGGTGTAGGTTGTGCTACGGCTACCGATCTGATGGGTACATGGACGAAGTATGATGAAAACCCTTTATTGCAAAAGCCCGGTAAACTGGTTGGAGTGGGGCATAGTGCTATGTTTACGGATAAAGCTGGCAAGCTTCGCATAGTCTATCATGCTCATAAAGATAAGGATAACATTCATCCGCGTGCCATGTACATCGGAGAAGTTTCGTTTGAAAATGTCGGTGGAGTGGACCGCATGAGAATTAGTGAAGAGTATATAACCCCTAAACTTGTGAAATGACGCTTGTTTTGAGTCACAGAACTTCGATGAAAAGGGCTATTTTTATCGAAGTTTTGTTATAAACCGTTGTTTGATTGATTTTCTTGAATCTTAAAGGGACGATATTTCTATTTATTGAAATGTTTCTTTTATTGTTTATCGTCAAATTGGGCTATATTTGACGTATGAACCTATAAAAAGCACGAAAATGAAGAAAAGAATAATAGCCCTTATTAGTTTTCTTTGCTATATCATTTGCTGGGCACAAGCAGCAGATGAACATTACTATTTCAAAAATCTCAGCATTCAGGATGGGTTATCCCAGACTACAGTCAATGCTATTATACAGGACAAGAAGGGATTTATGTGGTTTGGTACCAAGGGTGGACTGAGCCGATACGATGGGATGTCATTCCGGAACTTTAAACGTGATATGACTGATAATCATAGTTTGGGAAACAATTTCGTGACTTGTCTTTATCAGGACAATAAAGGGAATATCTGGGTTGGTACAGATGCCGGGGTGTATATTTATTATTCTGACCAGGAGATTTTTATTCCATTTGACCGTCTGAGTGGGGAGAATACAAAGATAGAACGGACTGTTTCCGCTATTTCGGGAGATAAACAGGGCCGGGTATGGATAGCGGTCGAAACACAGGGACTCTTCTGTTATGAGCCGCAAAAAGGCCAACTTCATAATTATACATTGAATGAGTTCTCAGCCAATGTACAGAGCGTTGCTTTTGATAATAGTGGAACAATCTGGGTAGGATTTTATGGCAATGGCCTGTTCTATTCCAAGGATAATTTAAAAACGCTTCACCCTTATCTTTCCCCGAAGGATAGTGATGAGGTTTTTAAGGATGATGTTATCATGAAGATAGTTCCGGGAGCATATAATTGTATCTATATAAGTTCCATAAGAAAGGGAGTGCAGGAGTTGAATCTGACTTCCGGTAACCTGAGAAATTTGCTGTTGATGGATGAAACCGGTGAAATGGTATATAGCCGTGACCTGTTGGTAAATTCGGATAATGAACTGTGGATAGGAGCAGAATCGGGAGTTTATATCTACAATCTTCGTACGGACAAGTATGTGCATTTGCATAGTTCTAAGGATGATCCTTATTCGTTGTCCGATAATGCCGTTTATTCGTTGTGTGAGGATCGTGAAAGTGGCATCTGGGTAGGTTCATATTTTGGGGGAGTAGATTATTATCCGAAATCCTATACTTATTTTGAGAAGTATTATCCGAAAGATGGGGACAATAATTTGCAAGGCAAACGGGTTCGTGAGTTTTGTCAGGATAATAAGGGCATATTATGGATTGGCACCGAAGATGGTGGTTTGAACCGTTTTGATCCGAGCACTAAGACCTTCTCATTCTTTGCACCCAGTTCCGGGTTTACGAATATTCATGGGCTTTGTATGGTGGGTGATAAGTTGTGGGTTGGAACTTTCTCTAAAGGTTTGAAAATTGTAGATACTAATACCGGTAATATCCTGAAAACCTACCAGAAAAATGGTTCTCCACGTTCATTAATTGATAACAGCATCTTTGCTATTTGCAGAACAACGACTGGTGATATTTATTTGGGAACGATGTTCGGTCTGTTAAAATACAATGGACAAACGGATGACTTTGAAAGGATTACAGAACTGGCCGGCAGGTTTGTATATGATATAAAGGAGGATTCGGGCGGTAACTTGTGGCTGGCAACCTATGCGAATGGCGCTTATTGCTATAATGTGAATGAAAAGAGATGGAAAAACTATGTGCACAATGAGGGTAATCAAGAGAGCCTTCCTTATGATAAGGTTTTGAGTATTTTTGAAGACTCCCATCGCCAGATCTGGCTGACTACGCAAGGAGGTGGTTTCTGTCTGTTTCATCCTGAAACGGAGACTTTTACCAGCTATAATTCATCCAACGGATTGCCTAATGATGTCGTTTACCAGATTGTAGAAGACGCGGAGGGCCTGTTCTGGTTGACTACGAATAGTGGGTTGGTACGTTTTAATCCTGTAACTAAACAGGTGAAGGGATATACTACGGCCAATGGATTGCTTGGTGATCAATTTAACTACCGTTCCAGCTATAAGGATGAAGCCGGTAACATTTATCTGGGTAGTATTGATGGCTTTATTGTATTTAATCCTAAGACATTTACAGAGAATAAGAACCTGCCGCCGGTGGTGATTACCGATTTTATGCTGTTTAATAAAGAAGTTCGTGCCGATGAAGAGAATACTCCTCTTGATAAGAGCATTACTTTCTCGGACAGTATTACCCTTCAGGCTAATCAGAACTCATTTTCCTTCCGTATTGCAGCCTTGGGTTATCAGGTGCCGAAAATGAATAAATTGATGTACAGATTGGATGGCTTTGATAAGGACTGGATAACTGTGGGGGAAAGCCCTATTGTGACTTATTCCAATCTGTGGCATGGTGATTATCAGTTTCGTGTGAAAGCGTCCAATAGTGATGGTATTTGGGGACCCGAAGAACAGTTGTTATATATCCATATCCGTCCTCCTTTTTATCTTTCCATCTGGGCTTATTGCATTTATTTATTGTTGTTTATTGTTTGCTTTGTATATACTTTCTGGTATTTCAAGCAACGTAGCAGCAGGCAGCACCGCCGCCAGCTTGAGAAGTTCGAACAGGAGAAAGAACGTGAGATTTATAATGCCAAGATAGATTTCTTTACGAACGTAGCACATGAAATCCGCACTCCGCTGACATTGATAAAAGGACCTTTGGAGAATATCATTCTGAAAAAGCATCTGGACCCGGAAACTCATGAAGATCTGAACATCATGCAGCATAATACGGAAAGGTTGCTGAACCTGACGAATCAACTTCTGGATTTCAGGAAGGTAGAGAGTCAGGGATACAGTCTGAACTTTACCAAATGTGATATTACTAATGTTTTGAGAGAGACTTATATGCGATTTAGTTCCCTTTCGCGCCAGAAAGGTCTCGACTTTACATTGGAGTTGCCGGATGAAAACTTCTGTGCGCATGTCAACCGTGAAGCTTTTACGAAGATTATAAGTAATCTTTTAAATAATGGGATGAAGTATGCTGATAGTTATATGCATATAAAGCTGGAAGTAGATCAGGAAAAGCAGGCTTTCTATGTGGTGACTAAGAACGACGGAGTAATCATTCCTGATGAGATGAAAGAGGAGATCTTTCAGCCTTTTGTCCGTTTTAGCCAGAAGGAAGAGGGAAAGGTTACTACAGGTGCGGGTATCGGTTTGGCTCTTTCCCGTTCGTTGGCAGAGCTCCATCGTGGCACTTTGGTCATGGTTCAGGGAGAAGAAGCGAACATTTTCCGCTTGACACTTCCTATCACCCAGGATATGGTCATAGCTCTGGATTCTGATGTAGAGAATAAAGATGCAGAGTTGCAAGCGGAAACATCCGGTGAATCCTATCCGGATGATAAATTGGAAGGGAAACATTCGAAAGAAAGCAAACATATGGTTTTGGTTGTGGAAGACAATCCGGAAATGCTCGCTTTCATCGAACGTCAGTTATCGTCTCAATATGCTGTAATCACCGCTACCAATGGTAAAGAGGCTTTGGAAGCTTTGGATAGTAATTTCGTAAATCTGGTGGTGAGTGATGTCGTTATGCCGTTGATGGATGGTTTTGAACTTTGCAAGACTATAAAATCGAATGTAGGTTATAGCCATATTCCTATTATACTTTTAACTGCAAAGACAAATATCCAGTCTAAGATTGAAGGAATGGAACTGGGAGCGGACTCTTATATTGAAAAGCCTTTTTCACCGGAATATCTCCTGGCTGTGGTTTCTAATCTGATAAATAACCGGGAGAAACTTCGCAGGGATTTTGCTAAATCTCCTTTTGTTGCGGTCAATACAATGGCATTGACTAAGGCTGATGAAGAATTTATCAAGAAGCTGAACGAAATAATTCTTTCTAACCTGTCAAACCAGGAATTCAGTATGGATGATATGGCAGAGAGCCTGAATATGAGCCGTTCCAGTTTCTATCGTAAGATGAAGGGAGTATTAGACTTGAGTCCCAATGAGTATTTACGCATAGAACGTTTGAAGCGTGCCGCCCAATTATTGAAAGAAGGTGAGAGCCGTATCAATGAAATCTGTTATATGGTCGGGTTCAATTCTTCTTCTTATTTCTCTAAATGCTTCCTGAAGCAATTCGGGGTACTTCCAAAGGATTTTGCCGGCTAAAGGGGGCATCCGGAATTTCCGGTGTATGAGTTAAATCATCGGCATTGGAAGTCTTGAACGTCTTTCTTTTTTCTGTTCGTTTTGCATCTATATGTCGGTGGCGTTGGATATATAGATACAACGTATTGGATATATAG
>ENA-OOZD01001169-OOZD01001169.1-human-gut-metagenome-genome-assembly--contig:-NODE-1169-length-10167-cov-5.764834_pt1 | contig 10167 bp, 8 predicted proteins | sample MGYA00241186_ERZ501395 | MGnify/ENA primary metagenome ERZ501395 (study PRJEB25962, sample SAMEA2042730) | human gut metagenome | biome: human gut; feature: human-associated habitat; material: faeces... | reverse complement strand
TGGTGACCGCCGAATCTGAAAATGGCGTTTGGAAACTATCAACAGAACACCCACAAACCGAAACATGGATGATTCCGGCTGATAGATTATTCAACAGATTATCTTCCACCCATTTAAATACCATATCGGGAATTGAAAACCCGGTAAAACGTGCTTTCTATGAAATGGAAACTATTCGTGGCTGCTGGTCTGTAAAGGAGTTGGAACGACAAATAGCATCTTTATATTACGAGCGTAGCGGACTCTCCAAAAACAAAGAAGCCCTCTCCGCTTTAGTCCAGCAACAAGCAACCCTATTACAACCTAAAGATGTTATCAACACCCCTGTTACTTTAGAGTTCTTAGGATTGAATGAACGAGCCTTAGTAACAGAAAATGACTTGGAGCAATCCATTCTTGACAACCTGCAACACTTCCTACTGGAAATGGGGCATGGATTCTGCTTTGAAGCCCGACAAAAACGTATTTTGATAGACGAAGATTATTTCTTTGCCGACCTTGTGTTCTATCACCGCATCTTGAAATGCCATGTTATTGTAGAATTGAAAATAGACAAGTTCCGCCATGAGTATGCTTCGCAACTTAATATGTATCTGAACTATTTCAAGGCGGAAGTGATGCAACCGGATGATAATCCGCCTATCGGAATTCTGCTTTGCACAGAAAAGGGAGATACATTGGTTAAGTATGCCACTGCCGGATTAGACCCGAATATCTTCGTACAGAAGTACATGATAGAACTTCCAAGCGAGGAAGAAATAAAGGAGTTCATTGCTTCCTCAAATTACTAACCTATCATAAAAAGTAATATTGGCGAAAAGAAAAACAGTATTCTTCTTTTCGCCAGCACATCTATTTTGCTGTTAATAAAAATTAGTTTAGTCCGTTTTGGATATATAAACAAAAGAGCAAACTAAACTTATAGTACCTGATACGTATAAGGAGCCCAATGTTGCTTAATATAATCCACCTTGCTATTTTCTGTAATGATATAATCTATTTCAGCCAAAGAAGCAAAATGATAGCTTCGTGCTGTATTAAGTTTTTCACTCGATACAAGCACTACTCGTTTTCCCCCTTGCTTAATCATGCAACGCTTTATTATAGCTTCTTCCCGGTCTGATGTGGTTAAACCCTTTTGCGGATGAATATCACTTACTCCAACAATCACCCAATCGGGATAAATAGACTGTATCATTTGAAAAACCGACACGCCTACTGTCACCTGTGAAGGAGAAAATACTTTACCGCCTAAAAGAACCAAATCTACATTTGGATAATTAGAGAGTTCATGGGCTATTGGCAGACTATTGGTATATATCGTAAATTTTTTGTCTTTTGGCAATTGCCGCACAACTTCTAAATTAGAAGTCCCACCGTCTATCAATATCACATCTTCCTCTTTAAATAAAGGTACCAATTTGGCTGCCATTTCTTGTTTTACAAGAGTAGCTGTATTCAGTCTTTCTGAAAACTGTATAGAAATATCAGATTTGGCAATCGCACCTCCATGTACCTTAGTAAGTAATCCCGAATTTTCCAACTCAACCAAATCTCTTCTTAGTGTGTCATCAGAAACTTTTAGTTCCACACTCAAATCGGTAACATATATTCGATTATCTTTGTTTATTCGGTCTATTATATACCGATGTCTTTCTTCTTTCAGCATAATTCCGTATAATTAATGTTGCATATTTCCGCAAATATACTTATCTTCAAATAAAAAAACAGTATTTTATGATAATTCTGAATATAAGATGCGGATTTATGCGTAATTTCATTTCTTCAAGAGTGAAACAGAAAAAGAAGCCCCAAAAACCGCACGCTTAGATTCTTTTATTTACTGATTTCTTAAAAAGAAAAATAGTTAAACAATATTAATTCAAAAACAGATGTTGGCAACAACTTTCTCACTTCTTTTACGTATCTTATCCAATCCGATAGGAAACGTTTTTCAGAAGAAATTGACTGAGCAGCAAAATCATCCGCTTTTGGTCAATTTCCTCACTTTTTTCATTCTGAGTATTTTTTGCATTGTTCCGGCACTTCAACAAAATTGGGAACAGGTTTCACGTCTAAGTTGGCACTACGGAATAATTGCCGGAATATTCGGGGCGATTGGCAATGGCTTCTTAGTAAAAGCTTTGCAAAGAGGAGATTTATCAATCTTAGGTCCTATCAATTCTTATAAATCGGTGGTCGGGATTTTGATTGGTATAATCTTTTTACATGAGATTCCTTCTGTTTGGGGAATAGTTGGGATTGTACTAATTATTTACGGCAGCTACTTTGTCTTAGATACAATGAAAGAACGTTTTTCTTGGAATTTGCTAAGAAATAAGGAGATACAATATCGTATTGGAGCGATGATATTAACGGCTATCGAAGCCGTATTTATAAAAAAGGTCATTCTCTATTCCTCTACTACAGTATCTTTCATCTTTTGGTGTTGGTTTGGAGCTTTCTTCTCTTTTGTGCTTTTGTTCTTCTTCAAAATTCGTTTTGCAAAAGAAATGAAACAGGTAAAACTTCATCATTTACCGGCATACGGATGTTTAGTCCTATGGTATTGGAACCATGCAATACACTACCAACTATGTCTTTTCACATATGAATGTAGGATATGCTTTGGCATTATTCCAACTATCCACTATAATAAGCATTGTCTTAGGCTATCGAATATTCAAAGAACAAAATATCAAGAAAAAACTATTAGGCGCAGTAATTATGGTTATCGGTTCCGTGATGATTATCTTATTGAACTAACATAACAGGCATACAATGCAAACATTATGAATATGTAACCATGCTGCGCAAGTTCGAGAAAGAACACTGCCCGAAAAGAAAGAGGTGAATCTGAAAAGCCGGAACGGTGAATGTGCTTCATCTGTTCCGGCTTTACTTCATTTATGGTTTACCCAACTTATCGGCTTCTTTCTTTAGCTGTTCGGCTTGCTCGTTTAACAGCCTTGCACGTTCCAATGCTTCCGCCTGTTTCTTGCTGCGATATTCAAAATCTATCACAGAATCGGTCAGAATTTGAATGAAATCATTATCCCTCTGCCATTTGAATTTGGTTTCCAGTATATCAAGGACCTCTCCGTTTGCCCACCCCTGCATCAGCAAATAACGGTATTTCATATCATTGTCCTGTAACTGCTGCATCCGTGTAGCCAAACGGATATTTAACCATATGGAAGCGGAACAGAGAACCAACACTGCCGAAAAAATAAACAATCCCGGACGAATCCAAGAAGTAACCTTGTTGTAAATCCGTTGATAGAACGGCAATGGAGCAACTTCCTCTTTATCAGTCTTGTAGGAATTCAAGGTATCAACCATTATTTTAAAATTACGATAGATTTCCAATGATATTCTCTTGGTGTCCTCGATATGCTGCTGCTGACCTTGCACCTTGTTCCGTACATCGTCAAGCTGACTTTGGATAGTCTGCAATTTCTCCACAGGAACAGCCGGATTACTATGCAGCCTCGACAATGCCTGTTCAATCGCTCCAAACCGTTCGAGAGTTTCCTCCCGGCTGGCTGGCGTTACCTGCGCTTCCAGCTTCTCTTTCAGTTCTGTTACCATAGAGAGAAGCCCCTCTAAAATCAAGTTGTCTTCCATGTCTTTACAATTTAAGTTGTTTTTTCTTTTTCTTCTTCTTTCTCAAATTCAAGTTCGGCTCTTCATCCACTGGAGACGGTGATGCAGAAAACAGACCGAGCGAACCACTTATAAACGAACTTTCAGCATTGCTCCGTGTGGGTATTTGTTCCCGGATGTGTGCGAAAGCTGTTTGCTGTTGGCTTTCGACAACATTCATTCCTGCATCTCCGAAATATCTATCCAGTTTGGAGAAACTGAAACTGCGGTCTATCTCCGAACCCTTGAATGTGTATTCTCCTTTGAAAAAGGATATGCCCTGTATTTCATCGGTCTGCCCCTTTCGTTTGAACTGGATAGTGATACCCTTTTCTGCCAAACGGTACTGCAACTGCTGCCAGTTACGGGATTTGCCGATTTCGTTTTTCACAGCCGTGTAAATCTCGTATTTCGACTTGTCCGGCTCTTTCAACCGATACTGCTTCACCTGCTCTTTCCCCTTGGCAAAATAAAGCTCATGTTTGGCTTTCAGCTTCTTGCATACCTGCTCGTTACGGTACATATCGTTCTTGTCCGAAATAGTCTTGCCGTTGTTGTCTATACGGTTGAACACGATATGCACGTGTGGATGCTCCCGGTCTCGATGGCGCACGATGATGTACTGCGTATCGGTGATTTTCATTTCACGCATATACTCCTGTGCAAGCTGTACCATCTTCTCGTCTGTCAATTTGGGTGCGTCCACTGCCGAATAACTTAACGCAATGTGTCCGACAGGCTTCTTTAAGTCGGGATTCATCCCAGTCTGCATACAGAAGCTGCGGATTATATCGCTCCGGCTCTCGGTCAGAACCCCATCCGCATGAAGCAAAACCGCCTGCTCCTTGCCAAGCACATAGTTCACACAGCCCTTAAAACCGCTTCCTTTTTTTATTTTTCCAATCATCCGACAAATGATTTATGATTTCAACAATCCTATTTTTGAGCTTCACCAGTTCCACCGCCACCAATGCGAAACCTCCGGCATTTGCCCGATGCGCCAGCTGGTTGATATTGTTGGCTTCTCCTACCAGTTTGCGGATAGCATCTGCATCCTGCCTGTTCAGCCGGGGTATAACCTCTGCCGAAATAACTGCTTGTCGGACATATTCACTGATGCGCACCCCGGCTTCCCCGGCTCGCTTCCTGATGGCGTAATACTGCAACTCGGTCAGCTTCGTACTGACTACCTTTTTCTGCTTTTCCGTCCGTTTCTTTGCCGGACGACCGCCCGGCTTATCCTGTATCCTTTTCATGTCTTTTTACTTTTTGATGGTATCTTAGAAATTGCGACCAACGGGAGAAATTTTCTTTGCTGTCAAGCAAAGCAAGGTGTTTCGGTCTACCCAAACATAACCTTGCTCTCCCTATGAAACCGCCAGCCGCTGGCAATCCTGCTGGATTAAATGCCCCTGCCCTTCTTTTGTCTTGGGGCGGCACGTTGTTCGGTTTTCTGCTTTATTTCCTGTACTTGGCTGGCTGCGTTTTTCTGTTCCTGCTTCCTGCCGCACAGGTAATCGTTCAAGTCCGAATACCCTCTGTAATTCTGCGAGAAGTCACGCACATGGTAGGAGTATTCCAATTCGATAGCCCGTGTTGCCTTATACCCTGTCTCATCATTGTCAAGCATACAGTGGATGCGTTCATACGGGTATAGCACGTCAATGGCTTTCGGCACATTGACAGTCGAGTTAAGAATAACATAGTCCTGCCTGTCAAGGTCGGGCATGGTCGGACAGTTCTTCATCCGGAGCGTAAGGAAAGAAAGATAATCCATAAAACCCTCAAATACCAAGCATTTCCCCCTCGGCTCTCCCTGCTGCCGTATATGGGTGATGTCTTTCGGGGCAATGCAGCCTTTGAAAAAGGAATTGCGAACCTCGTAACCTCCTGCCATGTTCGGGAACCCGATAGCAAAGAACGGCTTCCCGTTATTGGTAAAATGAAGTTCCTTACATTCTCTTTTTGCCAGCTCAATATTGATACCCCGTCCCTGCAAATAACGGAGCAATGCCGGATGAGTTAAGTCCCTAACTTCCAAATGTTGGAAACTTGGTTCTGTCCTACACTGGGAAAAAGAAAAACTGATCGGGCGAACATTCGGGGTCTGCTCTTCTATCCTCTTTAAAAGGTAGGGCAGACTGTCGGAAAAGTAAAGTTCCTTTGCCAGGGCGATGATGTTGCCGCCTTTCCCTGCGCCAAAGTCATACCAAAGGTTGCGGTCTGTATTCACCTTAAAGGACGCTTCGTGTTCCTCTCTCAGTGGTGATTTATACCATAAGCCGTTACCCTGCTGCTTGACGGGCGAATAACCTAAACTATGCAGATAGTCTGCAATGGGTATTTGTTTCACATCTTCGATGTTCATAACATTTTCTTTTTGGGGATTAAAAAATAGTTGAAAAGTGCGCCAGTCCTGTTTAGTCCGTCATATATATACCCGTACCATACTAAACCTGCCTGCTGTTGATACCGGGAGACAGACAGTCCGTTCCACTTATATATACACCCGGACTAAACCAAACCGACTTTTAATAATGAAAATCGGAATTGTAGCGATAGCCCTTGCCCTCTTTTACAATCATGCGCTTGTTCACAAGGAACTTGTTAAGTGACACAAGAACATTGCGTCCACGCTCGTAGCCGATACTTGCGTAACCTTGTTTTAATGCCGCTATCACATTGGAATAGCCTTGTACAACCTGCTTGCCGAAACCGTTCTCCAATGCTTCCCGGTGCTGCTGTTCCGTCAGCTCTGTAAGCGGAAAGCTCCTGTCCTGCTTGGTTTGCTGGAATACATAACCGTCCATGACTTCAGGCAAAGCGTTGTCATTGATGCGAAATGCGAACGGATCAAACTCCCGGTCACGGATGTGCATCGCCTTTACTTCACTTATATTGCCATCCTGCGTGCTTTTCGTTATTTGCAGGACGGTTTCAGCTTTGTTGTTCAGCTCTGTACCGATATGTCCTCTTGTGTTATCATCCCCCTTGTTCAAATGCAGTACGGTGTGAATATGCAGATTATACCCACTTGACCAGCGCATCAAAAGGTTGATTAGGTCAGTCGATTCGCTCGGACTATTGATGTCGTACATCAAATCACGGATTCCGTCAATGATGAGCAGCCCCACATCGGGCATATTCTCTAACATATAGCCAATTATCTGCTTTCGTTTGTCGGGGGTCTGCTCCCTTAACACAATGAAAACAAAATCGTCCACATCCTTATCGGTCGGCAGTCCAGCAAGGCGCAAAATACGTTCCATGACCTTATGGCAATGGTACTTGCTCTGCTCGGTATCAACATAGAGAATTTTGCGCTTGTTCGGTGGCAAATATGCCGAATACTTCAGAACCTCGTCATTCTTCAATGCAGCCGCAACAATGGCGGAAATGTTGAATGTCTTTTTGCTCTTGGCTTTGCCTGTGGATGCGCTGAAATTGCCCAACGTGCCGATAGTAGAGCCGTTCACCCAAAGAATTTCGGGCGGTACTTCATAAGTGTCCGTCACTTTTAGACGGATGGTTTTCCAGAGGGCTGCAAAATCTTCTTTCTTCATGGCTGTGCCTTGTCCGATTTCCTCTTTCGTCTTGTTTTCCATAGCCATTATTTTTTAATAGGACGGTTAAGGATATACTTTTGCGCTTCCTGCTCTATCTGCGCCTGCGTCTTCACCGGGTTCTGACGCAACCATGCTTCCAGCTCAGCTTTTTCAAAATAAAGCATTTTGCCCTGCGGCTTGTAATGGGGTATCAAGTTACCTGAAGTCAGCTTGTACAGGTAACTTTTAGAAAGGTTCAAGAACCTGCTCGCTTCATCGAAGCTAAGCACGTTCTTTGAAAGGAACAACATCTTTTCGAGTTCGGAAACTCTTAACTCCAAGTCTTTTTCCATATCGTTTGGGATTTTAGGTGAAACAATATGAAGGTGCGCACCCTCGTCTTTTGTATTAACGGGGGCAAAGTTAAGAGGTTGAAAATGAAGTCTAATTGACCTTTGTTTGAGCGTTCAATCTATGCTCAACCTTTTTGCAGTTGTTTGATGTATTTGTCTATGATTTCATATCCTTTCGGATAGATGTTCTTCGCCTGGTCTGTCGCACTCGACAAGTCAGTACGTGTAAGCGGTTCTCCTTTTATCTTCTTCAATATCAACTTGTTGTTTGCTATAACTGACTGCCACTCATAAACGATGTAGTTATAACAGCTGAGTTGCATCATTAGGTAAGCCAACAGACGGGTATTATTAACTTTCAATACACCGTCCAACTTACAATTGAAAAAATCGGTAAGTATTTTGGTGCTGACAGTAGTAGTAAACATATTTGCTTCGTTCACACATTCAGTCAGAAGTTTGATTTCATTGGCTTTCAAAGTGGATTTGAAAGGATTGCTTTTACCCACAATCTTGGTTGGAGTGGTTTCTACACTTTCATCTTTTTCTTTTGGCAAGGCTTGTTCTTGGGGGGCAATAGAATCTGTATAGTATTTGCTTTCCTGTTCTTGCAGAAAGTACAAATACTTGGAAAGTACCACAAGGCTAACAATGATGGAAAAATAGGGAAGTCTTTCATTATAGCAAGACGGTTCATGCAAATATGCGTCCATATCAAAATCAGAACAGCGGAAAGCGATGTACTTTTTCCTCTCATTAGAGTTCAAGTCCTCAAAATAACCGCTTTCCCACAAAAAATCAGGAACATCCATATCCTGCACAATATCACGCACGACACGGTATTTTTGCTGAATGGCTACTATATTTTCGGTAACACGGAAAATTTCCTGCCGCAAATAATCCTTTAGCTGAGCCTTTGTCAGATATTCACGCTTTAAAAATAGTGCATCAACTTTAGTTTTATAGTCATGCGCTACGCAACTATCTAATATCTTCTGTATCGCTCTGAAATTGGCTTCTATATGATTTTCCATAACTGTACCTTATATAATTTTGTTCTCAGATACAAATATAAGGTGGAAATCGCATTTTCCGAGAAAACATCAGCAATAATAAGACAGAAAAGAATGCATAAGAGTTAAGAAATCATAAAGATGAAAGAATGAAAACCACAAAAGTACACTTTATTCTTGTTTTTGTCGCTCAGTACACATTTAGTACGCCTTACAGAAAGGAAAAACACTGATAATCATTCGATTATCAGTGTTTATTGGTACCCAGACCCGGGGTCGAACCGGGATGGAAGTGAATCCACTGGTGTTTGAGACCAGCGCGTCTACCGATTCCGCCATCTGGGCATGCTTGATTTCTCAATTGCGGTGCAAAGATACGACATTATTTTGATTCCACAATAGTTTGGCAAAAAAAAGGAGAAAAAAATAATAAAACATATCTTAAACACTTCTCTATTCAGAGAATAAACCGTACATTAGCAGAAACTTTAAAATAGAGTCACTATCATGACAAACCAGGATAATTATTGCGTGATTATGGGTGGCGGCATTGGAAGCCGCTTCTGGCCGTTTAGCCGCAAAACATTGCCCAAACAATTCTTAGATTTCTTCGGAACGGGCCGTTCACTTTTACAACAGACTTTCGACCGGTTCCAAAAGGTTATCCCAACAGAAAATATTTTCATCGTTACCAATGCAATGTATGCAGACTTAGTGAAGGAACAATTACCTGAAGTGAGCGAAAACCAAATTCTGCTGGAACCTGCAAGACGAAATACTGCTCCATGTATAGCATGGGCTTCTTACCATATCCGGGCACTGAATCCAAATGCCAATATCGTAGTTGCACCTTCAGACCATTTAATATTAAAAGAGGATGAATTTCTTGCCGCTATCGAAAAAGGACTTGATTTTGTTTCACGCTCTGAAAAGCTACTGACATTAGGAATTAAACCCAATCGCCCGGAAACAGGGTATGGATATATACAAATAGACGAACCCGCAGGAGAAAACTTCTATAAAGTAAAAACATTCACAGAGAAACCGGAACTGGAATTAGCTAAAGTATTCGTAGAGAGCGGAGAATTTTATTGGAATTCCGGCCTATTTATGTGGAATGTAAATACAATCATCAAAGCAAGTGAAGATTTACTGCCTGAATTAGCTTCCAAACTGGCACCGGGAAAAGATATTTATGCCACCGACAAGGAGAAAGCATTCATCGAAGAAAACTTCCCAGCATGTCCTAATGTATCCATCGACTTCGGCATTATGGAGAAAGCGGATAATGTGTATGTATCATTAGGAGATTTTGGCTGGTCCGATCTTGGAACTTGGGGATCACTTTATGATTTATCGGAAAGAGACCCGGAAGGCAATGTTACTCTGAAATGCCATTCGCTTATTTATAATAGTAAAAATAATATGGTAGTACTTCCCAAAGGAAAACTGGCCGTAATCGATGGATTGGAAGGATTTCTAATAGCAGAATCCGACAATGTTCTTTTAATCTGCCGCAAAGATGAAGAACATGCCATCCGTAAATATGTAAACGATGCCCAAATGCAACTGGGCGATGATTTCATTTAATAACACGCAACCTGACGCCGG
>ENA-OOZD01001145-OOZD01001145.1-human-gut-metagenome-genome-assembly--contig:-NODE-1145-length-10304-cov-8.316226_pt1 | contig 10304 bp, 10 predicted proteins | sample MGYA00241186_ERZ501395 | MGnify/ENA primary metagenome ERZ501395 (study PRJEB25962, sample SAMEA2042730) | human gut metagenome | biome: human gut; feature: human-associated habitat; material: faeces... | reverse complement strand
TCTGAAAATCAAAGCCGCCGTTTCATAGGCGCGTGGAAATGTGTCTGCTGTACGACGGCTTTTTTTCTTTTGCCGTCGTCCGGCAGATTAACATATGAAACTATAATTCGTTGATGGTTGCAGTAATTGGCATATTGCGAATTCTCTTTGCAGGAGCATAAACGGACACAATAGCAGATATGAAGATAAAGGCAACGACAATTCCAAACCACAGGATAGGAAATCTCCACTCAATTCCAAAATAATGTGTAATTAGACGATTATATAAAAATCGACTAAGCGGGAATCCAATGCCACATCCAACTATTAAACCAGAAATTGCATAGGTGTATGCTTCCGCAGAAATCATTCGTTTAAGCTGCCTACTATCCATACCAACAGCTCGCATTGCACCATACTGCTTAATTCGTGAAGATACACTCATAGAAATACTATTGACGATATTAAACAGCGAAATAACTCCGATAATAGCTAAGAAGCCATAACAAACAATTCGTGCAGCCCAATATGTAGCATTATTTTGTTTATTGCCTTCACGCTGGTCTGTAATGATAATATCATCGTTTTCAAGGTTTCTAATTTCTTCCATTGTTTCTTCAGTAGCGTTTGAATCTAACTGAATTCCAATAAGCCCATACTTTGTACCGCCCATGATACGGTCAAATGTTTCCTGTGAGCAAATAATAATCAAATCATCTCCGAATAACCCTTGTGATAGAGCGCAAGTAATCTCAACTTCTTCGCCTGCAAACTGGATGGTATCACCGATGTGCAAGGAATTGTTTCTATTAAATACGGTTGCCACTTTGTTACTGTTCCCGTAAACTGTATCTAATGATCCCTGAGCAATACTACCTTTTGAGTAATCCAGAAGTGTATCATCATAAGAAACAATATTGATATGGTCTATTCCTGCTCTTGAAGATGTTGCAGGAATGTTTTCTACATAGCTACTTCCATAAGCATTTGCAACCCCATCTATTTTTTTGATTTCATCGACCAGGCTGCGCTCAATATCCATTTTATTTGCATAACTGGATAATGCTATATCGGCTGATGTGACACTCAACGATGGAACAAGTTGCTTTGCAAAATCTAAAATTACAGAAAAAGAAAAAACCAGCATAATAGTCAGTGCAAAGGAAGCCGTCATCAGAAACCAGTTTTTCTTTTTTTCAACCGCATGATGTATGCCAAGTGAATTATCAATTTTTCCTAAGCTAAACTTGATAGCGTGTTTAACAGAAGATTTATTATCTACATTGCCAGAAACCGCAGATATGGGTGAAACTTTAGCAGCCCGCTTTGCTGGGGATTGTGCTGCTAAAAATACTGTTACCACTCCAACAACTACGCCACTGATAAGTCCAACAGGGCTGATCTGAAAGACTGGCGTTGTAGAAAATTCTCCACCAATTCCATAATGAAGTGTGGCACAAATAATCCAACTAATTATTGTTCCAAAAACCACTCCAATAGGTACCGCGGTTTTACACCAGTTCAATGCCTCCAAACGGACAAAGCGTATAATTTGTTGACGACTTGCACCAATGCAACGCAACATTCCAAAAAATTGAGTTCGTTGCGCAATGATGCTATTCATACTGCCAGAAATCATCAATATTCCTGCCAGCAACACTAAAACAAATAGAATTGCTGCCAATCCGTACATACTCTGCATCGCTGTATTGTTGCTTTGCCCAGCCATGCCCATAACGCCGGTATTTTCAGAAATACTCCCATCGGATAATTGGTACTGTGTCTGTAGTTCTGTTATTGCATTTGCCGCTTTCGCTGCACTTTCAAACTGCACATAATAAGTCAACTCATTGTTTGTTACTCCGTTTTGTGCCATAACAGAAGTAAATGCACTTTGTGTCAGATAAGAGCCTATCAAATAAGTCTGATTGTTATAATAGCTTTCATCATCTGTGCCAAAGCCAGAGATTGTAAATGTCCGATCTCCAGCAGGGGTATGTAAGGTTACACTATCCCCAAGCTGTACTCCTAAAGCAGTTACAGAATTAGGTGTAAGCATAACTTCCTCATCATTTGCCGGAAATGTTCCTTCTACAATTCCATTTGAAATCTGAGTAATATAGACTTCATCAGTGCCATACAAAACAGTTCGTTTTTCGTTGACTCGGTACGGTTGTTCTCCTTCAAAATTAAATTGAGAAGCTACACCAACTGCTGTAACATCTGAACGATTACTGATTTCATCCGCATTGTTCTGTGAAATATTTTTTATTGCAATGTGCCAGTTTCCGTGGTTACTTATCATAAAATCGCTTTCTGTTCGTATCATCATGTCAGCAACACTGAAAATAGCTGTGACAAGAAACACCGAAATGATAATACACAAGACAGTCATACGATTTTGCCGCTTGCGCACCTTTGCGGAGATGGGAATGAGACTAAGATAGCTTTTCATTCACGGCACCTCCCAAAATCAGTCAAAGTGCCATCCGATACCTGTAATACCCGGTCTGCCGTTTGTGCAATACTGCGGTTGTGGGTAATCATAATGATGGTCTGCTCGTATTTTTTCGATGTTTCTTTGAGCAATGCTATGACCTCACTGCTGTTTTGTGAGTCCAAATTTCCTGTTGGCTCGTCTGCCAGAATCAGAGAAGGACGGGTAATCAATGCGCGGCCAATCGCCACTCTCTGCTGTTGACCGCCGGAAAGCTGACTGGGTAAATGATTACGACGATCTTTCAAATTCAAAACCGTCAGCAGTTCCTCCAAATATCTCTTATCCGGCTTTTGATAATCCAACAACAGCGGAAAAATAATATTTTGTTCCACCGTCAACTCCGGGATAAGGTTAAACGCCTGAAAGATAAAGCCGATATTTCTCCGGCGGAAAACGGTCAGCTTTCGATCGTTCATGGCAAAAATGTCCTTGCCGTCAATCAGAACCTTGCCAGATGTTGACGTGTCCAAAGCACCGATCATATTCAGCAGTGTACTTTTACCAGAACCGGATTCCCCGACGATTGCCACATACTCGCCCTTTGGAACAGAAAAGCTGACATCCTTTAATGCCTTGACAGCGGTTTCTCCATTGCCATAGGTCTTACTGATATTTTTGACTTCTAATAAGTTCATAGTGTAAACACCTCTTTCTGAATGATTTTGCGATATAGGCAGGCTGTCTTTGTTTGTCCTGCCTATGTGTGAGAGAATAGCACCTGAATCTTACTGTAAGCCTACAGCCAGCCTACAATTTTGTAGGAATCAGAAAATTCATTGTGAAAGTTGTCCCGATACCTAATTCGCTGTCAACCTCAATGGTGCCGTTATGTGCTTCAACGATTGCCTTTGCCAAAGGTAATCCCAGTCCAATCCCTTGCTTGTCCTTAGAAAAACGACTGCGATAAAACCGCTTGAAGATGTGATGTATATCCTCTGGGTGGATGCCGCATCCATTATCCGTTATCACAATTTGGACACCAGACGGCAACTCCTTCCACGCAACACGAATTGTTGCACCACTTTCTGTATGGTCAAACGCATTTTTCACAATATTGTCGATTGCCTCATTCAACCAATCACGATCACAAAAAAGAGAAAGATGATCCGAGCCAGACAGAATGATTTCTTTCTTTTCCTGTCTGGCTCTATATGCAAAATGCAGTTCAATATCCCGCATCATATCTGCAACATTTTCTGCGTTCTTTTCCAAGACAATGGCTCCTGCATCCAATCTTGTAATCTTGAGCAGACTTTGCACCAGTGTTTCGATACGGTCAAGTTCCTGCTCAGACAAACCCGCAAATTCTTTCACGGAGGACACTTCTATATCCTCGTCTTGAAGGAGTCCGTTATAAATATTGAGTGCTGCCAGCGGTGTTTTCAGTTGGTGTGAAATGTCGGAGATTGTATTTTTCAAAAACTCTTTCTCTCGTAACTCGTTATCTGCATGGGCATTTAACACTGCCGCTAAAGAATTGATGGAATGAAACAGTCGATACAATTCGCCCTCATTGTCACATTCAATACGGGCATTGCGATCACCATCAAGATACGCATTGATTTGTAATATCGCCTGCTCCATGATCTGATTTTGCCGATTAAAATACACAAAGCAGGCTGCCCATACAGCACCATTAGCCAATAGAAAAAGGATTAGCAAGGACAGGGAAAGTCGGTGATAAGACAGCCATAGAAAAACCTCAGCTAAGAGAAATGCGAACCCCAAAATCAGCGAAAGCGAAAGAAATAGATTTTTGATTTCTTTATTTGCCAGTATTTTCATTCTGCACCTCATCCGGTAATGTTCCATTTATAGCCCATGCCTCGAACAGTCAGAAGCATTTGCGGTTCACTCGGATTATCCTCAATCTTCATACGAAGCCGACGCATATAGACCGTAAGGGTACTACTGTCGATATAATTCCCATCGCAGTCCCATAACTTATCTAAAATTTGCTCCTTTGTCAGCACCATGCTTGGGTTTCTCATAAACAAGCACAGTAGCTTGTATTCCGCGGCAGTCAAATCCAACAGCTCCCCATTTTTGAAAACCTGTCCTTGCAGCAAAAGAACTTTGATGCCATTCGACTGCAATTCTGTGTCTGCTGCTTGAAAAGAATTTGCACGTCGAAGTAATGCGTTAATCCTTGAAACGAGAACCCCCAGTTTGAACGGTTTTGTGATATAGTCATCACCTCCAATATCCAGCCCCATAATAATACTTGTTTCCTCATCCGAAGCCGTCAGAAAAATAATTGGCACCTTTGATGTAAGTCGAACTCTTTTGCAAAATTCAAAGCCAGACCCATCTGGCAGAGATACGTCCAACACCAACAAATCATATTTTCCGTCTGTCCACAATTCCTCCGCTTCTTTGAGCGTTCTGGCGATATTTAATTCAAATCCCTGCTTTTTGAAAGCAAAAGAAAGCCCGTTAATCAGGCTTAGATCATCTTCAAGAAGTAATATATTACTCATACTTTTCTGCCTTTCCTTGTTTTGTTCTTCCGTCAATCGGCTTTTCTGCGTTCTTTGGGATCAGCCAAACACCCGCCATCTTTACAGCGCCGGGGATACGCCCAGCAGCACAATAGTAATTTACTCTACGAGGTGTCACGCCCCATTTTTCGGCGGCCTCTTTTAGTGTCATATAATCCATTATGCACCTCCACAGAGTACATTATAGTTCTTTGTCTCGAACAATACAAGTTTATCACCAATCGCAGCTTTATATAATCGGCATAATCGTACAGCTTGTCCGAGAAATTTGAAACAAATTGAGCCAGTGAGAGAATCGTTAAAATTCACTCACTGGCTCTTTTCATTTTAAGGGAGCTAGTTCGTCTAACACTATATGTATCATCAAATGAAAATTTATCTGTTTTATAATTTCTTCACGAAACATTATTTCCAACTGAATAAGAAATATTTTTTACTTATTTCCATATTACGCTTTGCCTTCGTTCAAATAACCCAGGCTTGTTCAAAAAACCTGATGGATATGCACTGACAAAATCATTATCTTTTTTTCCTAACCACATGAACAATTATAGCAATCACAACGATTGCGGCAACCATGCCAATTAGGGGGAGCCATGTGTCTACGATGCTTTGGAACACGGCATCCCATTTTACATTTTCAGGTAACATGATTTACACCTCCGATTTCTTTTGCTCTGTAACAATGCTCTTGCAAGATAGATAAGTCGCAATGAAATAACTCCCGTAAACAATGAGGAAAAGAATAATTGTCAAACCGATATTTGTAGAAATATGGATATTCATAAATTCCTCAACGACAGTCATTGCTTTGCCGATTAAGAAAGCCGAGTATATTCCGGCAACAGTCAACGGAATTGCAAAAAACACAGCCGTCTGCGTAAAAAGTGTGCGGTTAATTTGCTTGCGCTTGGCTCCCAACTTTTGCAGCAATCCATATCGGTAAATATTGTCCGTCGTTTCTGTGAGCTGTTTTAGTGCCAAAAGAGCAGCACAGATCAGCAAAAAGATTAAGCCGATATAACAACAAAGGAAACTCACCAAAGCATTGAGTCCGTAGAACATTTCATACATCATATTCTTTTCTGCGTACCGATAACCATGCGCTTCGTCCAATCCAATAGGGATCATCTTTTGCAGGATTTCATTAGAATCCGCATCCGGCTTATATTGTACCAAAAGCACATTAATGTCTTTTTCGAGGCCAGCCACTACATGATCTGGGACAATGATTGTTCCGCGATCATTGTTTCCAACAGAAGTCATAAAATATGTTTCTTGCAAAACTTCATCGGATGCACGCAGTAAGGTTGTTCCGCCGATTGTAATTTCCGAATGTTTTTGTAAGGCCGCAGAAACATATTGATATGTCCCAGTGTAATTGCAGTTTAACAAGTATTGGTCGTCGTTCAGTGTGATTGGCTCTTTGCCCTGCATAGCCAAAGCACGATTGAAGTCCGAAACGGGAATTATGGCAACTTTGCTATTGGAAACTTCCTCATCAATAGGCCACAGCTCGACATTCTGACCTTCAAATAGCTCTGAATAGGTCATATCGGCCTCATAAATGCTGATTTGCTCCATGTTTTCGGCGTAATCACGCATTGCAACATCATGTGTGGAAAGATACTCGGAAATGTTGCTGTCTCCATCAGTGGAAACATTGGAAAGTACATTCAAATCATAGGGGGTTGCAGCTTTTGATAATTCATTCATTGCAAGAACTGTGCTTGCCCCAATAGATACAGCACAGATGGTAATGGTCAGCAGGCCACATACAATCGTCACCACAAGATAATTTGTGCGAATTTTACTTCCGATTTGGCGTACAAGGAATGTGTTCAAACCTTTCAGATAAAACCCTTTACCAGCTCTTACCACTTGGATGAAAACAGTGGATAATGAGTTGAACAACAGAAAGGTTCCAACAACCAAAGCTGCTCCCGCAATTTGAAAAGACATATTTTCACGAGATGGCAGTATTCCGTTTTTGTTGAACAGCACAGCGGAAATCCCTATGCAGATCAGGGAAAGCACAAACAGACAGAGCGGCAAAACACGATTTTCTACTTTTATACTTTCGTTTTTTCTGCTGGCCGTCAATAAGTCAATCAATTTGACATTGGTTACAGACCACACATTGAAAAGCATTACGATAAAGAAGATGATCGCAAAACAAAGCACTGTCTGTCGAAATGCTCCAGCAGAAAATACGATTTGAAATTTATCCAATTCAATCGCAAAGAGTTTTAATGCAACCAAAGAAAGTCCTTGCGAAAAGAGCAACCCAAGAACCAAACCTGAAACCAAAGCAATGACACCAACACAAAGAGTTTCACCGGCAAACAGCCGGGAAATGCGTCTTTTTTTCATGCCGAGCACCATATATACGCCCAATTCTTTTTTGCGGCGTTTCAAAAGAAACTGGTTGGCATAGATAATCAGAAAAGCCAATACTACCGCAATGACAACAGAAAACGCCGACAACAGTATGCCGAGTTGGTCGTATAAAAGCGAACCGGTTATTCCCATATCGGAAAAAGCTGGCTGATCGGAAATTGAGTTGAAGGCATAAAACAGACTGACCGAAAATGTCAGTGTAAGGAAATAAATCAGATAGTCCCGGATGTTCTTATGAACATTTCGAAAGATCAGCTTAAATGAGGTCATTTTGCTCACCTCCCAAGACGGAAACCACTTCCAGAATCTTTGCAAAAAAGTCTTTGCGTGTGTCCGTCCCTCGGTGCAGCTCATTGAACACCTGCCCGTCTTTGATAAACAAAATGCGATGGCAATAGCTGGCGGAAAAAGCATCATGCGTTACCATTAGGATTGTTGCCGCAAGCTGTTCGTTCAATTCCGTCAGCATCGTCAACAGCATCCGCGAGGAATTGGAATCAAGAGCGCCGGTAGGTTCATCAGCCAGTACGATTGCTGGATTTGTTACCATTGCTCTTGCAGCGGCTACCCGCTGCTGTTGGCCGCCGGACATCTGATAGGGATATTTGTTCAATACTTCCTGAATGTTCAGCGCCTTTGCAATCTGCGGGACACATTTTTGAATCTCGCTTGGTTTGGTTCCTGCGATAGATAAGGCCAGAGAGATATTTTCGTAGGCTGTCAGAGTATCCAGTAGATTGAAGTCCTGAAAGATAAAGCCCAGCTTTTTTCCGCGAAAGTCTGCAAGCTGTGATCCGTGAAGCGTCGTAATGTCCTTTCCCTCCACATAAATATGGCCGCTGGTAACGGTATCAATCGTAGAAATGCAGTTCAGCAAAGTGGTTTTCCCAGAGCCGGAAGAACCCATAATACCGAGAAACTCACCTTTACGCACAGAGAAAGAAATATGATCGACGGCTTTTGTCAGGTTGCCCTTGTTACCGTAAAATTTTTGGATGTCATCCACCCGTAAAATTGTGTCGTCCATTGATTATGAGACTCCTTTCTCAAAAGCATTTTGCTTTTGTATTTTTACTCTACCATAGGGGCTTATCCTGTGCCATTAAGTTAGATTACATTTACCTTACCAGAATGTAAGGTTGAAAAAAGCGAGGTTTTACAGCCCCGCCTCTTTCAAATAGCTCTCCGTAGGAAATACCATAGTTACGGTAGTCCCTTGTCCGGGATCACTGGAAACGGAAAGCACAATATTCATTTTTTTACACAGCTTTTGGCTCAAATACAGCCCAATCCCGGTTGACTTGGAATAGCGGCGTCCGTTTTCTCCAGTGAAGCCTTTGTCAAACACGCGTGGTAAATCCGCAGCAGAAATTCCAATTCCATTATCTGAAATAAAAAGGGATATATTATTTTTATCTGTTTTGGTAAAAAACTCAATTTGCAAATTGTCTTTACGATATTTGATCGCGTTGGATATGATTTGTCCGATTACAAATGTGCAACTCTTGCTATCGGCAACAATAGGAATGTCCAGATCATTCAGCACTGGTTTTCCGCCTGCTTGGATCAGAGGTTTGGAATATGTCTTTAACGCAGCATGAACTAAAGATTGCAGTGTGGTTTTTTCCACCTTGAAATCCTTTTCCACATCCGTACTGCGGGCATAGTATAGCACCTGTTCCACATAGGTATCAATTTTGCGGAGTTCATCGTCGATGCGTAGCGTAGTGGGATTTTTTTCGTTTTCTATCATCAGGCGTGCAGAGGTAATAGGGGTCTTGATCTCGTGTATCCATGAATCAATGTACTCCCGGTATTCCCGACTTGCTTGTTTTGCATTGGAAATCTGATCGTTCTGGTATTTATTGCAGCGCCGCAAAATATCCACTAAAATCTGACCTTCCAAAAAATGAGGCTGTGTCAATAGTTCACCCAAAAGCGACTTTTCTTCCATCTGTTCCATCATTTTCAGAAGTAGATTATAATAACTTCGTTTGCGGAAAAAATCATATACCAAAGCGGAAATATACGCTGCCATAAGGATCGTTTCGGCAAACAGAATAAAAGTAGCAGGGGTTTCAATTAGCCAAAGCAGGCCAAACAGCAGGAGTGCCGACACCAGCATACATATCAATGAAAAAATTCGATCTAAAAGATACTCGGATAATCTCATACGCAATACCCCAATCCACGCTTCGTTTCCAAATAGTCAGGCAAACCGATCTCTGCCAGCGTTTTCCGCAAACGAACGATATTCACATTCAAGGTGTTTTCGTCTATAAATTGCTCACTCTGCCAGAGTTCATCAATAATGGCATCACGAGGAATGATATTTCCCTTGTTTACCATGAGCAGACGCAAAATCCCCATTTCATTTTTAGTAAGAGATTTTCTCTGTCCTTGGTAACTGATTTCTGCTTTGAGCAGGTTTAGAGTTAAGCCTTTGTGTGTCAAAACCACATTGTCCTGTATTTCATAAGTTCGTGCCAGAAGTTTTTGTATGCGTGCCAAAAGAACCTGTGCATTGTAGGGCTTTGAAATATAATCATCGGCACCGATGTTCAAACTCATTAGTTCGTCAAAATCGCTGTTTCTGCTGGTAAGCACAATGATTGGAAGATTGGATTTCTGCCGGATTTCTCTGCACACCTGAAAGCCGTCCTGATACGGCAAATTGATGTCCAAAAGAATCAAGTCAGCCCCAGACGAAAGGGCGGTTTCTGCGATATGCTGAAAATCGCTACTACTGGCACATTGGTATCCGTATTTTTCAAAAAGTTGGGTAAGTTCCTCACGGATTTCTGGTTCATCTTCTATGATAAAAATTTTCATTTTGTTGCCTCCCTTGCGTTGTTCTCATATCCAACGGCTTCTCCGCAATTTTAGGGAGCAGCCAAACACCGGCCATTTTCACAGCGCCGGGG
>ENA-OOZD01001144-OOZD01001144.1-human-gut-metagenome-genome-assembly--contig:-NODE-1144-length-10305-cov-1.957756_pt1 | contig 10305 bp, 8 predicted proteins | sample MGYA00241186_ERZ501395 | MGnify/ENA primary metagenome ERZ501395 (study PRJEB25962, sample SAMEA2042730) | human gut metagenome | biome: human gut; feature: human-associated habitat; material: faeces... | reverse complement strand
CCAGCCGGAATTTTTGATTCCCATTGGGACGAGCAGGTCAGAAACTTCAAGGAGCTTACATCGCTTATTGATTTGAATAAAATCCCGATTGTCCATATGGGCAGTTCCGTTTCAATGCTCACCCACCCGAAACAGCCTTTTACAACAGGCGTGAGAATGGGCATTGCAATCTACGGCTACAATGTTGCCCCCGATTCTCTTTCAAATTCGCCAAAGGACAAACTTCGCAAAATGCGAAACAATTACTTCATTAAGAAGTACAACATCAGCGAAACATATTTTGATGTAAAGATAGATTTACAGCCGGCTATGAAGATGAAAACCCGTATTCTTCAGCTTAAAAAGGTGAACAAGGGCGAGTGGTTCGGCTACAATGCGTCATACACGGCAGATGAGGATATTATTCTTGCAATTCTTCCTGTCGGCTACAACAACGGCATCGGTCACGCAAATCACGGCAGACAGGTTGTTATAAACGGCAAAAAATATCCTGTTGTCGGTGAGATGTGTATGAATATGACGGCTGTTAAGGTTGATTCATCGGTAAAAATTGATGACGAGGTAACACTCCTCGGTGACGGCATAACAGTTGGAATGTTCGGCAGAAGTTCGGGTATGGGCAATGCCGAGGCGCTTGTGAATATAGGCAAGAACAATCCGAGATTTTATGTAAAAGACGGTAAGGTTGTAAAGGAGAAGTAAGATGGCAGTTTCGGTACACAAATGGCTTTTGAATAAATTCAGAGATATTAACCATAGCAGAATGGATAAGCACATTGACATTATCGCCAAGAACAGCGGTAAGTCAAAGGCTTATATCAAGTTCGACATAATCCGCAACTTTCTCATCAGAGGCACAGGCTACACGGACTATTTCCGTTGCGATTTTATCAACCTTTCAGCTAAAGAGAAAAAAACCTTTGTAACTGCAAAAACTTTCTACAAAATTCTTGAATATCTCAACGATGAGGAATATATCGTTCTTCTTCGTGACAAGCTTGTTTTTGACGAGCTTTTCAAAAAGTATCTCAAAAGAGATTTCATCAACCTTCGCACAGGCAGTAAGGAAGATTTCAAGAAGTTCCTTGACGGCAGAGAAACCGTTTTTGCAAAAGATCCGACAGGCGAGGGCGGTCACGGCATTTCAAAAATCACCGTTGCCGATGTAAAGGACAGCAACAAGCTTTATGATGAACTCAAGGCAAACGGTCAGCTTCTTGTTGAGGAAGCAATCGTTCAGAGCGATGACCTCAACGAAATCAATCCGTGCGTTGTAAATTCATGGCGAGTTGTTACGCTCTATAAGGACGGCAAGGCACATATAATAAATAACGCTCTCCGTATCAATCAGGACGAGTCGAATGTTATCGGCTGTACAAATGACCTCTACCTCAGCCTTGATGCAGACGGCAGAATCGACAGTAATGTAATTGACGACTATGGCAATGTTTATGACAAACACCCGATGACAGGCAAAAAGTTCTCCGAGGTTAAGATTGCAGGCGTTCGAGAGGCTCTTGACATGGTTGTTGAGGCAGCGGAAAAGATTCCGCAGGTGAGATATATCGGTTGGGATATCGCCTTTTCAAAGAACGGTCCCGTTATGGTTGAGGGCAACGAGTACCCGGGCTACGGACTTTTGCAGTTCTATAAACTAAAAGGTAAACGCACAGGCCACCTGAAAGAAATCGCCGATGTCCTCGGTGACGAGATGAATAACATTAAGCTTTGATTATTCAGCAAAAACTTTATAATAAAAACAAAAAACAGCACCGATATGACTTCGGTGCTGTTGTGCGTTGTATGGGATGTATTGTGTGAGGTTGCGCAATCCTGTATGGGCGGTCATCAGCCGCCCGCAAATAAAGACACAATAATTTAGATTAAATCATAATATAAATATCACAAAATAACCGTAATTCTGTCGTGGCGAACACGGTTTCTGTTACATGTTATGCACAACATTCGTCATATCAAAACATTTGTTTAAACAAAACAATTCATCAAGTTGAGTGCCCAATGAGCTTATTTATATCTGTATTTGAACAGCTGTGGCATACAAATATCAATTTGAGATATTTTTTTATTTTCAATTTTTATCAAAATTATACAGGCGGGGTTTTCTTCGTTGACTTGAAACATCAACGCAGCCTCTTACTCTGGGTAAGGACTCAAAATGGATACTCTTTTTGCGACAACGAAACCTCATTATATTAATGTTAAAAAAGTGGATGTAACCGAAATCAGTCACATCCACTTGATATGGTTGCGGGAGCCGGATTTGAACCGACGACCTTCGGGTTATGAGCCCGACGAGCTACCGAGCTGCTCTATCCCGCGATATACAACTCTGCTGTTTTTTACAGCTTTATTATTATAGCATTATGTAAAGGTTGTGTCAATAGTTTTTTGCATATTTTTTATTTTATGCTTTGTCCGGCTTTTTGACTGAATTTATTTACAGTTTAATCTTAGGCTTTTTAACGGGTATGTGTACAATTATGTGGCGGAACAGATGCAAATAAAAGATTTAAATACCTGTTAAAACAAAAGTGAGATTGTGCAAAATAATGATTTATATGTGTTTAGCACGGTGAATTTGATATATTGATTGCGGATTGCTTTTGTGTTACAATTACCGTGTGAATTTGCGGAATTTTTAAATTGCGACAAACAGATGAGAGGAAATTATGGGAAAGAACAAAACACGCAGTAAATCTGCACTTAAACAAAACAGTGTCACAGCTGAAAACAAAAGGCTCGGCGATGACGGAAACATTAATTTTACTTTTAAAATTTTGTCGGCAATCGGCATTATTATCATAGTTTCGGGGCATTGCTACAACGGCGGTGTGTCGCTGATGTACGATTGGTTTCCGAAGTATTCGTACAATCTCGCCTTGTTCGTTTTCATTTCGGGTTATTTTTACAAGGAAAAGCACGAGGAACATATTTTCAAATATATATGGGGACGCACAAAACGCTTGTTGATTCCTGCGTATCTATGGAACATTGTTTACGGAATAATCGCATTCGCACTTACTCAGGTCGGCTATACGATTGCTCAGGGCAAATTTGATCTGTACAACCTTTTTGTTATGCCGTTTATTGACGGCGAAAGTTTTGCCTCCAACCTCGGTTCGTGGTTTGTATATCCGCTGTTCTGTGTTTATGTTTTTAACATACTGTTCCGCAAACTGCTCAAAAAGGTTCACAGGGGCAACGAGTATGTCATTCTTGCCGTGTATCTTGCAATCGGAATTTTCGGTGTGCAATACTGCATTTGGAATCCTGCCCCAAAGGGTGCGTTGCTGTTATTGTTCAGGTCAATGTTTTTTCTGCCGTGTTTTGAGTTTGGCAGATTTTATCACGAAAAGCTTGAAAAACACGATAATCTCAACAGCGTTGCATATTTTGCAATCGTTCTCGGAGTTCAGCTTCTTCTCCTCACATTCTGTGAAAATCTTGAATACACTCCGTCAAAGTGTGTGAAGTTTGACAACGGCTGCGTCCTTCCTTATGTAACCGCAATCACGGGCATTGCGTTCTGGCTGAGGGTTGCAAAGCTGATTACTCCGATTATCAAGAACAAAAAGCTTGTCAGGATGATTTCGGACAATACCTACAGCATTATGATTCACCACATTTTTGCCTTTATGATTGTAAAATGGGCGTTCTGGGGATTGAGCGTAATTACACCGCTGTTCAAAGATTTCGATATTTTAAAACTCAAGTCAACAATCTGGTACATTTATCGTCCGAACGGCTTAAATTTTTACTGCATAATCTACCTTGCCGCAGGAATATTCATTCCGATTCTTATAGGAACGGTTACGCACAGGATATTTGAATTTATGAAAGAGCATACCTTGAAGAGTATGCAAAAAAATAAGTCGGACAGGTAAAGTAAGCAAAATTAAAAAAGTTGTAAAATAATGCTTTTTTTACAGGCTTTAAAATGAATAAAAAATAAGCTGTATGTGCATTGTTACAAAATAACACGGCTTGTATTGTGCAATATTTGCCTTTAAAGCTGTGCGACTGAACAACTTGCACTAAAAGGTAAAATAATATTTATTCATTTCGCCGTAGCAAAAAACATTAATTTGTGTTACAATATTTCATTATAGTGTTTAGCGGAGCAGATATGCCTATATACAGAATAGCTGATTTGAATGTTGAAGTTAATCCAAAATTTAAAATATGCAGGAAACGGCTTGAAAGCTATGCCGTTAAGTCGAATGAATCGGGAAAGACCGACATTGCAATATCGGTTTCGGATGACGAAATCCGTGAGCGTCTCAGGCTTTCTGACAACCTCAGCGAACAAGGTGCGGAGGTTGTTCTGATACTCTCAAAATTCTGCAACGCCGTGCTTGACGGATTTGACGGATTCTTTTTTCATTCGTCCTGTCTTGAGCTTGACGGCGAGGGCTATGTTTTTTCGGCAGTCAGCGGAACGGGCAAGTCTACCCACACGGCTCTGTGGCGAAGACATTTTGGCAACAGGGTGACGATGATTAACGATGACAAGCCGGTTATACGAAAATGTGACGGAAAATTTTATGCTTACGGAACTCCGTGGATGGGGAAAGCTGACATAGAAACAAATACAAAAGCACCTGTTAAGGCTGTGTATATTCTTCAGAGAGCAGAAGAGAACACGGCGGTCAGGGTGTTACCGTCACAGGTTATGAAACAGTTGCTTGAGGCAACGGTTATTGATGTTGAGCGGAGCAGAATGGAAAAGCTGCTTGAATTGCTTGATGAGTTCTTTAAGGAAACACCGTTGTTTTTGCTCGGTTGTAATATGGATGAAAGTGCTGTTATGACGGCTTACAATGCCGCAAACGGCGGATAAGGCTATGGAAATTTCAGAAAGCGGAGGAATATAAGATGGAATTTGTTCAGGTCGTTTCGGTTGAAAATATGAGAAAAAGCGACGCAAGGACGATTGCGGAGCATACTCCTTCGGCGGAGCTTATGTACAGAGCCGCACAGGGGATTTTTAATTCGGCAAAGTTTGTGGGCAAGGTTGCCATAGTTTGCGGTAAGGGCAACAACGGCGGGGGGGGGGGTTGGGTCGGCGACGGTTATGCGCTCGCCTGTATTTTATGCAAAAACGGCTTTACACCGACAATTTTCAGAGCAAGCGACGGCTTTTCAAAGGACGGCCTTTACTATTATAAAACCGCAATGTCGCTCGGTGCCGAGGAGATGCCAATGTCACAGGCGGCGGCTTTCACGGGATTTGACATTGTAGTTGACTGTCTGCTCGGAACAGGCTTTTCGGGTGAATTAAAGGGTGAAATGCTTGAAGCGGTTGAGCAGATTAATATGACAAATGCCTATGTTATAAGTGCAGACATCAACAGCGGAATCAACGGTGACACGGGTGTGTGCAGTACGGCGGTAAACTCGGATCTTACCGTTTCAATCGGTTCATTCAAGACAGGCTTGTTCCTCAATGACGCACCGTATTACATCGGTTCTGTCACAAACTGCGATATCGGAATCAGCCTTATTGAAGATGAATACAAGCTGATTGACTATTCTCTTTTGCATATGTTTGAGGGCTACGGCTCGCTTGTTATGACTGCGGAAGAATTTTTTGAAAAGTACGGCTACGAGCCTTCAAAGTGCAATGTTGCACGCTGTGTTGAGGAAATCAGCAAAAAAGAACGCAGAACAGTTGTAGTAAAAACAGACCATTCTGCGGTAATTGCGGATCTTAAATATATTTATTTTTGCGCTGATTATGTTATTAACAATTGATTGATTTTAATTGAGTTGAGGGTGAAACCATGAAGTACAAGAAGGTGTTGTTACCGCCCGAGCCGTATTACAGCGGCAGGGTTACAAGATACCCGGACAGAAAAGTTGCCTTTGAATCGGGACTCAGGTGGCATGGTTCATATGAAATTTCCTATATAAAAAAAGGTAAGGTAAGGCTTAACAAGCTTGACTGTGAAATTATTCTCAATGCGGGCGATGTCTATGTTCTTAACAGTCAGGAGGTTCATTCCTATGAGGACATCGGTGAGGATACTCAGGCTGTTATGCTCAATATCATTCCAAAGGCAATTGCACCGTATGTTGACGATCCGCATATTGTGCCGAGTTTCAAACAACCCGAGGGCGAAGCTCTTGAGTTTATCAGAAAAGCAATGGACATATTCCACGGATATGAAGAGTACGAGAGCAAGCTTATCAGCATGAAGGTAAGAGCGGTGATGTACAGCGTTGCGTACTATCTCATCCGTGATTGCATTGACAACGATATACAATATGTTCACGGTTCTCAGGCTGATGATTTTGACTGCGCCAAAAGTGCTATCAGATATATGCACGATAATTACAAACACGAAATCACGCTCAATGAAATCGCCAATTATGTTGGCATGACGCCTGCTCATTTTTCAAAATATTTTAAGGATAAAACAGAGGAAACATTTTCAAAGTATCTTCGCCGTGTTCGCCTTGAACACGCTATTGATGATTTGAGAAACAAAAAAATCACCGTCAGACAGGCGGCGATTGAAAACGGTTTTCCGAATGTAAATTCGTTTATCCTGTTCTGCAAGTCCGAATACGGCAGAACTCCTGCGGAACTTAGGAATTACAGCGAGAAGAACTGACGGCGAGCCACCGTTCTTGGTTAGTGAAAACAGTCGCTTCAAGGCGAGAGCTTTTTAAATTGAAAATTGAAAATTGAAAATTGAAAATTGCGGTCGGCGGTGTGCCACCGCAATCTATTCGAGAAGATACTCGGATAAAAGAATTGCATCAGATGCCCGAATACGGCATTGATGCAATTTTTGCTTTATATGAAAGTAAATGTATACTTGTAGGGGTAGCCTTGCGACCGCCGCCGGTGGCGGATAACGGGAGCAAAGCGCTGTCTGAAATAATGAGCAAAAGGCAGCACATTTATGTGCAACGCATTGCGACTATTTTTCAGACGGGAGAACTCGGTTCGCTGCTACAGATAAAACTTGACTTTGCGATATTTATATGCTTTGCACAATGATCCAAGACAAAAAGTGTAAACTATGTCCTTGTATAAAGTGTAAACCATGTTGTTGACATAGTATTCGCCCATAGATTATGCAAACAGATAATCGTACAAATAAAATTTTACGGAATCATAACTGTGTCTGTTGTGTCGAGCTGTGAAGTTCTCATTGCGGGCTTGCAGAGTTCAATCTGCCTGCCGTCTTTGATAAAGAGCGGAACTTCATTGAGGGCAACCTCAATATAATGAGTACCCTTGCTCATTTTTTCTGTTGTAACGCTTGTACCGCTGAGTTTTACAAAAGTCATGTTCTCGGGGAGATAAACATATCTTCCGCCTACATTCTGCTCATATACAGGGCAAATCATACACTCGTCACCGAGCATAAGCTGTGTTTCACATTCACGGGCAATTTTATCATCGGGATAATCAAACGAGAGCGGTCTGAAAATCATATCATTTTCTTCGCTTGCCTTTTTGAATGTTCTGTAAAGGTACGGAATAAGTCTGTAACGAACCTCAACAATATCCTTGAAATCATCGCTGTTTTCAAAGCTGTAGCACTCCTGATTTCTTGTGCCGAGAGCGGCATGGTTACGCATAAGCGGAGTAAACACACCGAGTGCAAGGAAACGAAGAACAAGGTCACGGGTTGCGTTTTCGTTAAAGCCTCCGAGATCTGCACCGCAGTAAAGAAAGCCGCACATATTTGCCGACGGGAGCATTTTGAGGTCAAGAAGAATGTGCGACCACCAAGAGTGGTTATCACCGAACCAGATACCGCTTGAACGGTGAGCGCCTACATATGACGCACGGGAGAACATAAGGATTTTTTCTTTACCGAACTCCTCCGCAAAATATTCGCCGGCGGCCTTTGTCATATTAGCACCGTAAATGTTGTGAACCTGATCATGGCAAACCTGTTTGCCGTCAACTGTATGGTAAATGCTTGAATAATCCTCTGGACTGTTTGAAAGACCTGCGAATGTGTCCTTGAGCTCAAAGAATTTTGAAAGGTCAAGGTTCTGTCCTTTGAGAGAAGCCGCCTTATCAAGTGCTTTGTTAAGTCCTTTTACCGAATAGAAAATTGCAGGCTCGTTCATATCGTTCCAGAAGCCGTCAATTCCCATATCTGTGAGAATTTTATATTTTGAGCCGAACCACTTTCTTACATCCGGTCGGAGAAAATCGGGAAAGCCAACGATACCGGGCCATACACCGCCCTCAAAATCCGTGCCGTCCTCGTTTTTGCAGAAGTATCCGTTCTTTCTGCCCTCTTCATAGATATCGTAGCCGTTCTCTTTTTTTACGCCTGCGTCAATAATCGGAATGAGGTGGATTCCTTCTTCCCTTTTCTTTGAAACATAGTCCTTGAAATTCGGAAATTTTTCATCATCAACAGTAAAGTCCTTGTAACGCTCCATATAGTCGATGTCGAGATATACGCAGTCAAGCGGAATCCCTGCCTTGTTGTAACCGTCAACAACAGCGTCAACAGCTTCGGCATTGTGATAGCTCCAACGGCTCTGCTGATAGCCGAATGCCCAGAACGGCGGAACATAGCTTGTGCCGATTGATTTTCTGAACTCTTTTACGATTTCAAGCGGCTTTGTGCCGTCAATATAATAAATATCAAAATCCGTGCCGTCAATTGTGATAACGGTTTTGTTTGCGGTTGTGTAGCCGATGTCCCAACGGATTTTTGACGGGAAGTCGATAAAAATACCAAAAGTTTTTGAACCGCTGAGCATAAGGAAATTGTGAGCGGCATAGAGGGATGACTTTGTTTCGGTGTGGAACGGGTCATCACTGCAAAAGCTGTTATACACCCAACCACGCTTGTTGATTCCTCTCGGAGCTTCGCCGAGACCGTAGACGATGTCGCTGTCTGCCATATCAAATTCAAAGACAAAATTTCCGTTTTCAAACTTGCCGCCGAGCGAAAATTCCGCAATAGGCAGAGCGTTAAATTTTTCAACAACAGCCTGCGTATCAATCGGGTTGCCCGATGTAAACTTTTTAATCATTAAAGCACTTTCTTCTTTATTAAAATTTTCCGATTTTTTCAAAGCGTTCTGCAAAATCTTGCCGACACGCACTTACAATTTTAGTATAACATTAATTTTGGTTATTGCAATGGTAAAATTTATTTTTGTATTATTTTATTTTTGCACATTAAAAAAGCACCTTTACGAGCCTGTAAAGGTGCAAATTTTATTCTTTTACGCTTTATCAGTCAAAAATATCATTCTTGCTTTCAGACCTTCCGTCTTGGTAAATCTTGAGGTTTCCCGTATCATCACACACACCGAGAAAAACATCTTTGAGCCGTTTGCGGTTGTTGTCAAGCTGTTTTTTGAGCCATTCAAGATTATAGCCCGATTCGGCAAGATTTTTCTCGAGAATTTTTCCGTCCGTAATAACCACGGACTCGGGTCTGGTTTGGTGAACAATGATTTTTAAATCATCCGGAGTTGCAGGGCGCTTTTTGTCCTTTGGCAGAACCGACAAATCGCCGTTCTGTTCAAGAAAAACCGTTTCGACATCATCAAGACTGAAATATCCCTTTTCACGCATTCGTGTAAGAAATTCGTTTATATCAATTTTTGCAACCGAAAAATTCTTTTTGTACAACTTTCCTCTGTCGAAAATCACAATAGACTTGCCTGTTAAAAATCTTCGTAACATTGTTGATTTTTGCGAAAACCACGAACAAAGCATAACAATTATTACATAAACAATGAGTGCCGCAAGACACGCCCAAAAGTCTGACATTTCGGCTGTCGCCATCTCCGCTGCGATTGAACCGATTGTGATTCCGTTGATGTAGTCAAAAAGATTAAGGCTTGACATCTGCTTGTTGCCGATGAACTTTGACAGCAGGAACAATACTGCAATTGAAACGGGCGCCGTTATTAATGCACGCAAAAAGTCCATAATATCCCCTCCGATAGGGTTATTATGGACTTTAAATTATTTTTTATTCCGCAAAATTACCAAGGCTTAACTGTGCCTGTGATTTCCGAAACGCTCTTGATTCCGTTTTTGTCGAGCCATTCGTTCATACCGTCGGCAATCTTAATCGGCGCATACGGATCTGTAAAAAGGACTGTACCGATTTGAAGTGCGGTTGCGCCTGCCATCATCATCTCGATTGCATCCTGCCAGCTTGAGATACCGCCCATACCGATAATCGGAATTTTAACTGCATTTGCAACCTGCCAAACCATTCTTACTGCAACAGGGAAAATTGCAGGGCCGCTCATTCCGCCTGTGTTGTTGCGGTTAAT
>ENA-OOZD01001139-OOZD01001139.1-human-gut-metagenome-genome-assembly--contig:-NODE-1139-length-10371-cov-1.403160_pt1 | contig 10371 bp, 5 predicted proteins | sample MGYA00241186_ERZ501395 | MGnify/ENA primary metagenome ERZ501395 (study PRJEB25962, sample SAMEA2042730) | human gut metagenome | biome: human gut; feature: human-associated habitat; material: faeces... | reverse complement strand
CTTCGGTAGAAATAATCGGCTGTTTCACCTGCGGTGCTTCATCCTCCCATATTCCCATATGAATCAGCATATTAAAAATGCCGTCTATCAGCTGATGGCAGTATGCATTATTGATACGGTGTCCCACACCCATTTCAACCACTAAAGTCGGCACACCCATATTATTCAGGCTGTAGGCAAGTGTTGCTTCCAACACTGTAATAGATGAATAAATCCAGACAAAATCCGCATTGAGCAGCTTTGCATACGGCAGAAGCTTCTCCTCGTTGTCATCATTTAAACGCACCTGCGGCACTTCTTTGACAAAAATATTGCTGGAATGAATATCCAGACACATATCGCTTCCAATAATATCATCAATAATCCCGGCAGCAAGATATTCCGTAATCGCACCATTGTTATCTCCCGGAAAGACCCGGTTCATATCAAGGTCAAACATAGGGATTCCTCTTGAACCTGTATCAAGTCCAAGAGGATTCACATCTGGATATATATCAACAATTCCTTTCAACTTCTCAGGATGCGCATTCAGCTGCTTCACAATCTCATAGCAGACATACTGCCCATCCAGTTCATCTCCATGCGTACCCGTCACAATGGAAATTCGCTTTTCATTTCCTGTAAGCTGTTTCGGTGCAAGTCTGTTTTTTCTCACCGTCAGTCTTTCATGAACTGCCAAATCTACCGATACAACTTCCTCTATCATCGGATTGTTCCTCCACTATTCTTCATAATCCCTTACAACGATACTGTCATTGACCTTTCGGACTAAAACATGTACCAGTGTATCCGCCGGTTCATAAACCTTGGCTTCTATATAAATACGTGCTCCCGGAAAGATTTTGGAATCAACCTTTACAACAGCTTTTCCGGACTCTTTAATCAAATCGTATAGCCGCTTGCTTTCCTGCTCACACTTAGCCTTCTCCGCACTCTTTATAATCTTGGACTGACAGATTTTCGTATAAGAAACGCTGTCAAATGCCTCAGGTTTCACATCCCTTACCATCGTCAGTTTTTTCAATGCACTCTCATACATTTCAATCTGGGAATCAATATCCTTTAACTGTACAATAATATTGGCATAATCCATACGGAGTTTCTTTGTTGCTCCGATTCTTAAATTGGTCGGTGCATAAGATGCATTACCGGCATTGGAGGTTTCAATTCCCATAACACCCCCCGCCGTGAATCGTTCCTCTGCCTCCCTGTACAATGACTTTGCCAAGTGCCATAATCTTACTGCTTAAAATATAGCCTGCATTGACATCGCCTTCCGCATAAACAATCGCATTCTCAAAAAAACGTGCCGAAATATTCCCTTTGGCTTCAATCTGTCCGATGCCATTGGCATTGACGCCCTTATTTAAAACGATATCTTTATTCGACTTAATCACCGCACCCTCTACATAGCCACCGATATAGATGCTGCCCATTGCCCGGATTGTTACACCGGTAATAACATTTCCGGTGATATTGACATCCCCATTAAAATCAATATTACCAATATTCAAATCAACATCACCACTGATGTCCAATACATTCACGATACGCAAATCATAGTTACAGTATTCAACTTTACCGTCAATGGCTGCATAATAGGTATTACCGTCCTCTGACACGGTAAATCCTTTGCCGCGCAGATTGGATTTTGGTTTGCCCGCCTTCGGTGCTAAAAGTTTCCCCTTTACATCAAATCCAAACACACCTTTCGTCGGCGGATAATACTGTGCAAGCTTATCACCCTCACTCACCTTTTCATACAGCTTCATATTATAATAGTCAACCGAGCCGTCTTCACGCACAGACGGTTTTGCCTTCAAATCCGTTTCAAATTCAAATTCATAGTAACCGTCTGCGCCATCCTGCACCATCTTCCCCTGTGCAACGACTACCGCCGTATTATAAATCTGCTCCTCCACCATATGATGAATCCTGGCATCATCCAACCCCATCTTTACGCCGGCATTAGACAAAGCCCGCATCACTTCTTCATATGTATAGGGGTCTTCCTCTTTTGCAGGTTTACTTAAAAAAAGGGTCGCAGACATATTGTCATCGGCTATTATGACCTGAATATCTTTTTTATTAAGTTGTCCCATTTCATCAAAAAGTTCAGGTGTTCCCATATGTACCTCAATTCTGCCCCAAAAGGCCTCATATCCTATTTCATCAATATCCTACTTTTTTAATGCTTCTGACTCAAGCCTCATATTCATCATAACATCACTTGGTATCAGCGGATTGAGCAGCTTTGTCACATCAATCCCATGTTCCAGCCCAAGTCTTATCTGCTCCATCTGTTTAAAATCATATGCTGCATCTGCATAGAGATTAACATTCACACCGCTTTCCAGTCCCAAAAGGACTTCCTGGCTCTGCAATTCATCCAGCCCGCTGCCTTCGGATTTGCCCTCAAGCTTTAACCTCATATCTTCCATTTCCAGTGCATCGATAAACGGATCTGCATATCCTGAAACATCAATTCCGGCTTCCAGTCCCAGCCGTACCTGTTCCATCTGGGCAGATGAAAATCCAACCATCGAATACCAGCTGACATCAAGACCGGCCTGTAATCGAAGCCGCAGCTGCTTCATCTGGTCCCCCGTATATTCATGCAGCAGATATTTTGTAATATCTACACAGTGTTCAATACCAAGACGGATTTCCCGCAGCTGATATTCATCAAATCCTTCATTGACAAAGAACGATAAATCAATCTCTTTTTCCCTTGCCTTACGGATTTGTCTAAGAACATTTCCTGAAAATCCCCGTTTTGCGTATTTTGTAATATCATAATTCATCCGTTCCGATAAACGGATCTCTTTCATGACCGAATAATCATATGCCGGATTGCATACCGCATCTAAATCCATATGTTCCCTGATAACCGCTTTAATTTCCTCCATCTGCATATAATTATAACGGTTATCTGCAAACGGTGTGATATCCATGCCTTCTTCGAGTGCCAGCCGGATAGACTTCATCTGCGCTGCGTCATACTTTTTATCCGCATATTTTGTAATATCCACTTCATTGTTCAAGCCTTTGGCAATCTCTACGGACTGCAGACGGTTAAACCCCATCCCCTGAAGCGTTTCCTTTAAAGTACCATCTTTTCTGCTTTCTTCTAATTGATTCTTAATACTATTCTCCATATGCTATTCTCCACTCACTGCCAATTATTTTGTCAGACGTTCCTAATATTGCGTTGGATTTTTCACTCACGAGCCACACTTGTATATACAGCTTACATTAATTCTTTTAATTATTATACAATACATTTAACTTTATTGCACTAAATTTTTCCAAAAATCTGCTAATATATTTTTAAAATTGTGCTTTGTTACCGGATAAATCTCATTCCATTCCCTCGGATACAGCTTTTCATATCCGGGTGTTAAGAATCTGTCATCGAGTAAAATAATCACTCCACAGTCTTCCTCTGTGCGGATAACGCGCCCTGCCGACTGTAATACCTTATTCATGCCGGGATAGATATAGGCATACGCATAACCATCCTTTCCACATCCGTCAAAGTAATCCCGCAACAGATTTCTTTCCTTTGATATCATCGGAATTCCCGTACCGACAATAATCGTTCCGATAAGACTTTCTCTTTTTAAGTCAATCCCTTCTGAAAATATGCCGCCCATTACACAAAATCCTAAAAGGCTTCCACTTCCCTGCACATTTTCAAATAAAGACAGAAAATTTTCTTTTTCCTGTTCTTTCATTGACGGAAGCTGCACAATCAGATTCTGTTCTGCTGTAAGCTTTGGTGTACCGCCCTCTGCGCCCATGATGATTTCATCCGGTTTATACATCTGTTCATAGTTTTCTTTTACCTGCTGCAAATATCCATATGATGGAAAAAATACGAGATACCGTCCCGGATGCACCTGTACCGTTTCGGCAATGTAGCGGCATACTTTCCGGTATTCCCCTGCATTTCTTCTTGTATATCTGCTGCTGACATCTTTTCCGATAACAATTCTGCGCTTTTTACTGTCAAACGAAGACTGTGCATACACTGCATAATCCTGTGTATCTGCAGTCAGCATTTCTTTAAAATAATTGACCGGAAGCAGCGTCGCCGAAAAAAACACGGCACTTCTTCCCTGTGCCAGTCTTTCCGACAGATTCGTTGACGGGTCTACACAGAACAATTTCATATAAAAATGATTGTTCTCATCATGCTTTGTATAAATCAGATATTTTTCATCCATGCAGTCATACATATTCAGAAAATGCCGCAGTGTAAAGAAAAACTGCAAAATTTCCTCCTGCTGCGGATGATTTTTATGATGTTCCAGAAAATGCTGTAATCTTACATAACACCGTTCCAGTGCCGCAGGAAAAGTTCCCAGATAATCAATCACATCTATTGTATCACATTTTCTTTTATATTCCAACAATCCGGCATTGCACTTTTCAAGGCTGTTATACAATGCCCTGTCTGTATCTTTTACATATTTTTTTATTGTCAGAAAATCCTCTTTTACAAGAATAGCACTGTACATCTGCCTTGCCCTGTCAACCAGATTGTGTGCTTCGTCCACCAGAAAAATATACTCGCCCCTGTTTCCTTCGCCAAAGTAGCGCTTGAGTGCCACATTTGGGTCAAAAACATAATTATAATCACAGATAATGCCGTCACACCAGTATGAAATATCCAGTGACATCTCAAACGGACAGACACAATGTTTCTTTGCATATTCCATCACTTTTTCACGGTCAATCACCATTTCATGTGTGATCATGTCATAGACCGCATCGTTAATCCTGTCAAAATGTCCTGCTGCCCTCTCGCATTTAACAGGATTGCAGTTTCTTTCCTCCAGAATGCAGATTTTATCTTTTGCCGTCAGTGTCACCGTACGCATAGAAAGCCCCTGCCTGCGCAGAATTGAAAAGGTTTCTTCGGCAACGGTTCTTGTAATCGTCTTAGAGGTCAGATAAAAGATTTTGTCTGCCTTACTCTGTCCCATGGCACAGACTGCCGGATAAATAGTTGAAATGGTTTTTCCAACACCGGTTGATGCCTGAATAAAAAGATTTCTTGCTTCCCCGATGCAGTGATAAACACCTGTTACCAGTTTTTTCTGTCCTTTGCGGTATTCAAACGGAAAGGACAGCTTCTTAATCGATGCCGTCCTTTTTTCACGTTCGCAAAAGACAAAATCTGACCACCGTTTAAAGCTGTTGATCAGCGTTTCAAACCATTCTGTCAGTTCTTCTTTTGAATATTCTTTTGTAAAACGCTTTATTTTTTCTGTTTCAGGATTGGCATAGGTCATCTGTACGCCGATACCGGAAAGATGGTTCTGTACCATATAAATATAGCCGTACACCTTTGCCTGCGCTTCATGTACCGACACCGGCTGTTCTAACTTTTCCACATCGGACTGCATGGTTTTAATCTCATCAATAATAACCTTTCCAACCGGTGTCTTACTGCCGTCCGCTTCTTCGTGGAAATCACTGATAATACCGTCCGCCCTGCCCTCCAGACGTATGATGTAATCAATATTCTCCACCGTTTCCGGCAGTTCAATTTTTAACGGAACTTCCGCCCTGTAAGATGCGCCCATGCTTTTTTGTATTTTTTTGTGTATGCGCGTACCCTCCTGCATCAGACGCACATCTGAAAATCCGCCGGTTCTGTTATCAATATCACCGCTGCGGCAAATAAATTCAACCAGTCCGCGGACTGAAAGTTTAATTACGTTGTCCTTTATTACATACATCTATTGTTTTCCTTCACCTCGTAAAGATACGACCTGCCCTGCTTTCCTACTCTTGTAACCGTCTGCGTATCCTTTAAAATATTAAGCGTTATCCTTGCCGTATCCACCGGAATATGGGCAGCTTTTGCAAAATCCGCTGAAGTAAACGTGCCATCCAGTTCATACGGCACAAACTGCATATAGTCTTCAAGCTGCTCAATTGTCACTATCTCCCGTATGCCTATCGGGATTCTGTCCTTTTTTTCGCCGTGCCTGCGGATTCCTTTTTTGGTACGAATCCGCTGCTGTAACGTCTTATACTCCTGCATATCCATCAGTACCAGTTTGACCGTCAGCTGTGGGTGATGCAGATACTGTTTGATTTTATACAGCTCCGTAAAAGCATCGTAGACCGTGTAGTGGCGCGGTGATTTTCTTGGTTCACTCACCTCCCCTGTCTGTTCATCAACCCAGAACACCCATTTGTTGCAGGGCATCGGATAGACAATTGTTACCGGATAGTGGTTCAAAAAGACTGCCAGCTTTTCACGAAGCCGCTCAAAGCTTCTTGTCTGGATTTCAATAACCCCGTTTTCATTGTAAATATCCGCAAAATAACCCTCAAGCGCAACTTCATGGTTGTCTTCTTCCGGCTCAAAAAATTTTTTCAGTACACTATGTACTGTCTTTTCAGAAAGTGTTCCAATCCCTTTATTATGCCTATTTGCCGAGAGTACTGCTTTCTTCGCCTGCTGGAAGTGTTCCTGCTGTATGTACTGTATCTGCTGTATCTGCTTCTGTTTCATTTACAATCCTTTTTTCTACGACATAACCTTCTGTAATGGTATATTCTGTATCATCAAATTTCACTTTTCCGCTAAAGTCATATCCGATTCTGCCCTGCTGATAATACCATTCACCGTAACTGTTTGCGCCAATACCGGTATATTCCTCATTTAACAGACCATTTTCAAAATACCACCAGCCGTATTCATTGTGCGCCATTCCCGTATATTCACGATTCAGTTGACCGTTTTCAAAGTACCACCAGCCATATTCATTACATGCCATTCCCGTATAGGCATCATTTAAATTGCCATTTTCAAAATACCACCAGCCGTATTCATTCAACGCCATTCCCGTGTAATTCCAGTTTAACTTTCCGTCTTCAAAGTACCACCAGCCATACTCGTTACATGCCATTCCCGTATAGGCATCATTTACATAACCGCCCTGAACATAGTACCATTCTGCTCCGTCACAAAGCATTCCGGTATAATCCATGTTTACAACACCGTCCTGCATATACCAGCGGCCATACTCATTTTCTGCAATACCTGTATAAGAATCATCTATTTCACCGTCTGTAACATACCACCAGCCATATTCATTTAACGCCATTCCCGTGTAATCCGATACTTCACCGTCTTCGTAATAATGCCAGTCACCGTATTTATCCGTACATAGACCATTTTTCTTATGCAGTCCGAAATAATCTGCAATTCCGCTGGCATCTGCCTGTCCCATACGTACCAGCATGTTGTCATTGGACAAAAATACATGTGTATCCCCTGCATCTGAAAGATAAGCATGTTCTACAATAATTCCCGGTACACCGTTGTACTTGGAATTTCTGATGACACTGTAATAATCCGCGCGGCTTCCATCCGGATACCAGTTGGTATCATCATCTTCCTCGCCATCACTATCTCTTGTATACAATCCATTCCGGTATATGCCCATTTCACTCAGGTAACCCGCAATATGCTCAGATACCGCATATCCTATATCATTAAATTCTGATACATAGTGATTATTGGGATAATAAATTTCATATCCGCTGTCATCGCCCGAATTGTTATGCAGACTTACAAAAAGGTCCGCTCCGACTTCTCCTGCATATTCTGTCCGCTGTATTAAGTCCTGTTTGGTTGTACTGCCTTCAAACGGACACGCAATGGTATCATGTGTCATATAAACGGTTATGCCATCGTATTTTTCAAGCTCTGTACGGCACGCCAGTCCGATTTTTAAATTTAATTGCTGCTCTTTTAAACCATATGCTGCCGCCCCTGTATGTGTACTGTCATGTCCGGGATCTAACATCACTACAACATTGTCTGCCGCTTCTGCCCTCCGGATGCCGTTTAAAAAAAATGCCGCCGTCATTGCAAACGCAGCTGCCGCCAGCACTGCTGCCTTTCTTTTTTTCATACTTTTGTGCCTCACTTTCCACTTATTCTAAACTAAAAACAGTATACCATACTTTTCCCCATTGTGAAACTTCCCGTTGACAGTCTTCCCACAAAAATGTCATACTTACAGTAATAAAAGATTTGGAATATACGCCGTTTGGCAGATAGGAGTACGTTATGATTTCAATCAGTCTTTGCATGATTGTTAAAAATGAAGAAAAGTTATTAAAACGCTGTCTGGATTCGTACCGTCCGATCTGCGATGAAATTGTTATCGTAGATACCGGCTCAACCGACCGCACCAAAGAAATCGCCGCCGGATATACGGATTTGATTTATGATTATCCATGGAACAACGATTTTGCCGCCGCAAGAAATTTTGCCTTTTCAAAAGCAAACTGCGACTACATTTTTTCTGCCGATGCGGACGAGGTCTTAGACGAGGAAAACCGCCGCCAGTTTTTAAATTTAAAACAGGTGCTTGTTCCGGAAATTGACATTGTACAGATGATTTACGTCAACAGCAAATCGCACAACACCGTTTATAATTTTGAAGAAGAATGCCGCCCGAAGCTGTTTAAGCGCCTGCGTACGTTTGAATGGATTTCTCCGATTCACGAAACCGTACGATTAGAACCGGTTGTATTTGACAGTGATATTAAGATTTTACATCTGCCTGAACAAAGCCATACCAAACGGGATTTCGGCGTGTTTGCCGATGCTGTCCGCCGCGGTGTGCGCCTTGAAAATTATGTCGTGATTATGTTCTGCAAGGAACTTTTTATTTCGGGAACAGATGAAGACTTTTTAAGTGTCCGTGAAATTTTTGAAAATGTGCTTGCAAAGGAAGACCGTCCCGAAGACTGCCGCAAAAACATTGCCTGCGTGCTGGCGCGCATTTACCGCCTGACAAACGCATACAATGAATTCTTTAAAATCTGCTTAAAGGATATGGCACAGAATCCGTGTGCGGAAATCTGCATGGAACTCGGACACTATTTTTACGGATTAAAGGATTATGAAGAAGCTGTTCTTTGGTATTTAAACGCAGCTTCCGAAACACCGAGCATTATCGACATCCACTCGTCCGGCGACGCGCCGCTTGCCTGTCTTTCAAAATGTTACAGCACACTTGCCGCACAAGCCAAACAGGATAAAAATGCCGAACTTTCTGCCGCTTTTTTAGCTCAGGCTGAGGATTATCAGGCGCAGGCAGAACACTGGCAGGCGGCAATCTAATATTTGTATTATATATATTTCAGTAATATATTCAGTAAATTACACTTTATACCGAAAAATGTCAAAAAAAAGAACAGGCCACCGCATTTCTGCAGCAGTCTGTTCCTTTTTCTGTTATGTCCGTTTCACATCATCAACGTCATCTACATCCTGAATGTCTAACACTTCCAGATCATCCTCATTTTTTTTCAATGCTTCTGAAATCGAACGTACGACCTCATCTTCATCGTCTTCCTGGATTTCATCTTCTTTATCTGCCAGCACGTCCTCCGATAAATCTTCATCATCATCTTCTTCATAAGAATCAAAATCATATTCATCGTCATCATATCTGTCATAGTCGTCATCTGCCGCCGCTGCAAATGCCCGCTTACTCTTTGAAAGCTTCACTGCAAGCATTACAATCGCAATGATACAAAGAACCACAACTGCCGAAAGCACCAGTGCCACTACTTTCCACATTCTGTCAGAAGCAGCGCTTACTCCCTGTGATTCGGTCTGTGTTATGAGATTTGCCGCCGGAGCGGACATCACACTGTATACCTGTATTGTATTGTCATTGCAGTCATAACGGAACCACCCTGTAACGCCCAGCGAACTGACACCATAGAACAGACAGTAACTGCCATCCTCAGACATTAATACATCTGCCGTCTGTCCGCCAATCGTATAAGTCGTCTTTTTATATCCATCCGGTTTTTCCATGGAATCCGTAATCGGAAGCACCGCATAAGTAATATCCGGTTCACTTGCTTCTATATATAATGAAAATGTTTTCGCAACTGAATCATACACATAAAAGCCCGATGTGCCTTTGCCGTCCGTATTTTTCAGATACATCAGAATAAGCTTCGTATTCACGCCTTTTCCGGCTTTAACGGTAATGCCGTTATATTCATAATCCACTTCATCATAACCGGACGGAAGCGGATTTGCCGTATAGTCATCAGCCAGTTCATACTGTGCACCTGCTACCTGTATACTGCGGATTTGTTCCTCACTCTGTGTCGGTTCTTCCGAACTGACAGTCGTTGTTTCCTGCTCTCCGGCTTTGGTCGTTTCCTGTTCGTCTGCTTTGGTTGTCGCCGCCGCAGAATCGTCCTTTGTTGTTGAAATCGTATAGACCTTTTTAGAGCCGTCCTGTGCCGTTACCGTAATCGTTGTCGTATTACTGCCGGGGTCCATGCGCGTTCCGCGGACAGATACCG
>ENA-OOZD01001134-OOZD01001134.1-human-gut-metagenome-genome-assembly--contig:-NODE-1134-length-10392-cov-2.500048_pt1 | contig 10392 bp, 10 predicted proteins | sample MGYA00241186_ERZ501395 | MGnify/ENA primary metagenome ERZ501395 (study PRJEB25962, sample SAMEA2042730) | human gut metagenome | biome: human gut; feature: human-associated habitat; material: faeces... | reverse complement strand
CTAATCAACATCAATCCAGGCGAATTAAACAATAAATTCATGTCAGCGAAAGAAGATATTATAAAGGTCATTCACGCAGAATATGAAGAAAAAATGAATGAAATAGTTGAGAAAATGAATCAACTTAACCAATTTAGCAAGAGTCAATTTAGCATAGAAGATAAATTTAGAGGTGAATTAATTAAACCAATAGAACAAGAGGTCAAAAATAAAAAGAAATATGATATGTGATTAATTATCTTTAAACATCTTTATTTTTTGATTCCTGATAAATGTTAATGATACTTCTACGCCTGTTTGTTCTTTATATAGTTTTTGTACATTTATTAATGAACTGTTCTTTATCATTTTCATATTATCAGTTATTAATGACCAGTTAATGTAATCGATAATATCTTCAGTACTTATTCTCTTTTTACGAATTTGTCTTGTTTTATTTTTAGACTCATTCATTATTTCTCCTTCCATTATTTTATCAAAGAAAAAAAAATAAATTATTTACATCCACAATTCATCTTCAACATAATCGATGTCATTAAAATCTGCTTTCATTTCACTAGCATGTTTAACTCGTTTTATAACTATTTCATTATCTCTGATCATTTTTTCAAGTTGTTCATTAGTATTTGTGAAAACTGCTGAAGGGTAATAAGAAATCTCTCCACCATCACCCGTATAAGTCTCCATTGTTGTATTTATTGAGATGTACATTAAGTTCTTTGAGTCTTTGTTAAATGGTTTAGTTTTTGATATTTTGTAATGTATGATTGGTTGATTGTTATTTGAAATCTCTATAACTTTCTTGTTTGGAATGCATATAACTTTTCTTGATTTTTGTATTTCTCGTTCCAGTTGTAATTCATGTTCTTTTTGTTGTTGAGGTGTACGAGGATTTATTGGTTTACCTGTTTTAGGGTTGATTATTGGCTTGTTATTAAATGTCTTCTCTTTACGTTTAAATATTATGCCAATGATTCTTGCACACACTTGTTGATATTTGTCTACGTATGCATCTTGTGGTTTAAAGTATGCATAAATGTCTGTAATGTTATTTTCGAGTGATGGGTTTTCTTTGAAGAGCATATCGACGAAAGCTGTTGGTGAGTAGTAAGCGCGTTTTGCTTGCATTACTTATTTTATCAAAGAAAAAAAAATAAAATTATCTCTTATATAAATTTCAAACATTTAATCGGGTCATCACTCTTTGAACATATATCTTTTAATTTCTTTGACATGTGATAAAAGTATGTACCATCTTCATTTTTACCTATCCATTTTTCAGCAGATTTAACATACACTTCAGTAAATATGTGTTCAACTTTAAATAACCCTAATTTTTCACCTATCCAATTCTCTGATAATAATTTCTTGTAATCATTCTCATATATAAGTGCTGAATCAGTTTTACTATATAGAACATTGACTTTATTACAGAGTTCTTTCATTTTTGCATTAAATGTATTGAGAACTGATCGTGCAAATTGTGGATATGAATAGCTTTCAACATATGGATTTATACGGTCAACATAACCTGGACCTGAATGACCTTGATTGTACTTGTATTTAATGATGAATGGATCAAATTTCTTAACATATTCATCAACATCTTTAACAAATCTATGTTTAATTAATTTTGGTTTCTTCATTGAATAACCCCAAGAACTATTCATCATATATTTAATTGTTGTAGCTAATTTATCCATTCCAATTTTTTTAGCTTTCATGCGAATATCATAAAGGTGTTCAATGAGTTCTTTAATTTTAGTGTTTTCTGATTTAAAGTTTCCATCATCATCTGGCATTCCTGATGGTATAGATGTTACTGAACTCATATATGCACCTGCTTGATCAATATAATAGAGTTTGCCTTTATAATGACCTTCACTCCATATAATTTTAGGGAACTGTAATTCACTTCTTATTTTTTGCGACACATTACCACTAAATTCATATATATCATCTAAACAACCATATTCATACATTATTTTTTGCATTAATTCACTAAAATGATGATATAATGAAACGTCAATATTATGTCTTAAATTTAGTGAATCAACAAGTCTTTGCAACTCGTGAAGGCGTTGATGAATTTCTTCGTCTTTAACATCATAACCAAACAGGAATTTATTTGGTTTTGAAAATGTTATTGGAATTCTCTTTTTATCTTTAATGTTAATTTGACGTATAGCTTCTTTGCATTTAACTGTGATTGATTTATTCTTTCTATAATCTCTAAATAACCCAGAACATTCATCATATTGTAGGTATCGTTTTTCTTCATCAGTCATTGGTTCTAGTAATTTATTTTCAATCATTGCATCAATTATTCTATTTATTGTACATCCTTTTTTAGAGAATTCATAACGTGTTTTATCTAGTCTGCTTAACATCATTTTTCTAGGGTGATTCACAAAACGTTCATCATTGTTTATTTTAGCATAGTTTTTAACATAGAATACTGTAGCGTTAACATCTTTGTCAAGTATATAGTGATCTTCAATGATATGTAACTTAAGTGTTTTCCCATATTTTTCACCATATTCATTTGTCGATGTTTTACCTGTATCGTAATGCACTCTACAACTTATGCGAATGTTGAATAAATTAGATATATGCTTTAATTCTTCTCTAGGTATTAATTTTGTTTTAAGGAATGATGATAATAAATTTAATTGTTCATCATCCAATAAACCAGATGAACGAAATGCAGTTAATAAACATGATTCTCTAATTACTTCACCACGCTTGTAAATGCCATAAGGTGTTAAATCGATATCAGAATTATTGTAGTATGGAAAGAATGCACCAACAATTCTTTTACCTTTACTAATGTTTCTGAAATCAAATGCAATTGACTTAAAATTAGATAAACTTTCAAGTATTGGATCACCACTATCATTAATTTCATATTGTTTGTCTTCTAATACCCAATCTAACATATCAATTGTATTTTGATTTACTCTAGCGTATTGTGTATGTCCCTTTTTATCAACGATTGTCATGATGATATCTTTATTGATTTTAGGTGCAGCAATTTTCATAGCATGTGATAATGCGTATAAAATTTTGACCATATTATCAATTGAATTCTTATCATCATTTAGTGTGAATGGTTGACCGTGCATTAATTTCTTTATTATTTTATTTGACATTTTCATAACACCATTTTTAAATTTATCAGTCTCTTTCATAAAAAGTTTCCCAAATTTTTTACTATATCTTTCTAGTCTTGATTGGGGTGCCTCTTCATCGCTTAAAGGGGCGTTCATCAAATCGTAGAAGCCGTCTCTAGCTCTGGGACCATTTTCACTAAGTTGCATATTCATCAAGTCAATAAATCCATCTCTATTTCTGGGTCCATTTTCACTAAGGCCAATATTCATGAGTAAGTCTTCATCGTTATCAGCTGGCATTATTTGTCTATTTTTATTTTTAACTTGATACATTAACATTTTATACGTCATATCAATATAATCATTATTTAATTGATCATATACGCGATAATGTGTAATGTTATTTTTGTAGACGAAATTTGCAGGAACTGTGTAACCGTATCTTTCAAAAGTTGCTTTAACTTCTTCAGTGCTTAATCTTTTTGGCATGTTTTTACGTAAGAAAAAAAAATAAAAATAATGTTTTAAATTTTTGCAGGTATGATAAATTTTGTTGAAAAACGCCTCTCAAACAAAAATTGTACAACATCTGGATATGAATATTTTAAGTTATATATTTCACCATCTTTCTTAACCATGATTCGATTAACAACATCATATTTATCACCTTTACCAAGACAACCCTTACATTCATGATCATCTTTCAAAATAGTTACTTCATCAGCACTTGTTAAATATTTGACCAATAAGGCTAATTCTCTCTCTTCAGCAATTACATATTTATTAATGATTAGTGGATTATTTTGAAGTATATCGACACATAACACTAAAGCTTGAATTAAATAGTCTTTATTCTTAATTATTGCCTCCATATTACTCAAAGTATCATTCGCTGTATCTATTGACCTTTCTTTAACCTCGGGCGTATCATAAGGGTTAGATGCGGGGATATTACTTGACGGTGCATCATAGTGACACATCTGTGGACTAACTACTACATTAACATTTTGACTTTGTTTTGCGGAACAATAACCTAGATCAGTTTTTGCTAGGAAACTTCTTGAGCAAGATAATACGTTACTCTTTGGAACACTCATTTTGAAATAATAAAAATAATTTAATTTATTGTTGTAAAAATGACAGATATTTATGAATTTATCCAAAAATTAAGGTTATCACATTTCATCGATTCTAAACAATTAAGGTTCATTCAACGTATTGGTTTTTACATTAATGATCTAGTGGTTTATAAAATTGCAGTTGTCGTAAATCCATTAACGTTGAAAAAATCGTCGAAATATCAATTACCTCAACACTATAATTTTCACTATGATGATTTTGAACATGTAAAAATAAAAGAACCATTTAAGGATACATCTAAAGGAAGATATATATTAATGTATGAGGTACCCAAAAATGAAATATATGTATGTCAAGGAGAAGATTATTAATTATTTTTATTTCATCGCAGCACGTGCACCAAGAATTTGTTCTATAGATGCATTTGTGATTTCAATTTGACTACGACCAACTGGCTTAACTGATCTAATTTTAAGGAATGCATCTTGATAATAAATGCCTGTTGGAAGTGTGAATTTGACCTTTTTAATTGCTGTATTTACTTTACGTTCACCAGCCAATTCAACCTGTACTGTGCCAACTGTTGATATGCCACCCATGAAATCTTCTGAATCTGCAAATGGAATGCCTATGAAGAAATTAGAGTTATCACCACCATTCCAACACAATTTATCAGTCGCAACACCTGCATCACTATAAACTACCTTATGATAGTATGGTTGTGTAGATGTTAAAATATCTTTTGAAATTGATGATAACAATGAATTATTAATATTTAGTGCATCAAATAGCATATTAATGTGTCTTTGATCATCGACTGTGTTAAATAGTTCATTTGGATAGAATTTACCATCAATATTAACTGAGTAACTGATTTGTGGATTAATAAAACAAGTTCTTGAATATTCGCCTTGCCTGAACACAATAAACATAGTATCACAATGCATTAAACCAATTGTAGCAGCTGTATTGTATCTAACTGGAACTGTTGAATCTTTAGCCTCAACCATGTGTTGTGTGAAATCTCTAATTTGAACAACATGAATTGGGAACAATAAACCAACTGCTGCATATTTTAATGCTAATGCGCTATCAACTTCAGCTCTAAGCATATATTGTGCTAATTTAATTTTCACATTTTTAGTTACTTGATTTACACCTATAAATTGTTGTGATTTTGGTGCATAAGTTGTAGCATTGGTTCCAGATGTTGTTGTCGCTGTAATATTATTGTAAACTGTTTCACCAATATTTCGGAAACCTAAATCATAATCATAATCATGTTCAATTTCATCCTTAAACTGGAGAAATGATTCACAAGATACAACAGGAGCAATAACTAAATTTCTATATGTTGGTAAAATTTCAATACTTAATTTACCTGCCCAATTAGGGAAGAACCTTAAATTGAACAACATTAAGAAGAATGAAATAGGAATTCTCAATGGTATTTTAACTGTTATTTCTTTATCTGCTGTAATATTCGATAAATCAATATATACACCTGGAACTAGTGGATTATGACTGCGAATTTTATCTATAGTAGCAAAACAGTCACTACCATTTTTAGCTTCATCACTCAATGAATTATATAACATGAACCATTCATATCTAGCGTTATTAACATCTTGTAATTTCTCAGTGTTTGTAAATATACGATAATGATCAATTATATCAGCTGAACATTTATAACCAATGTAATATTCTTTGAAAACTGTATTTGTTTGTGCAGGAACTTTTAATGTAACTTCTTGATCAAGAGTAATGAATGAATTATCTAAACTAATGATTTTAGTTAATCCACAGGAAACATCTATAAATGTTGAATCACCTTCATTAATATCACCTACATTTCCATATGAAGTTGCAGTTGAATATTCATAGTGTCCTGGAACAATTTCACTAACCGAAAGAGCGTTATCAATACTTTCATACCAATCTTGTAAAGTGCCAGACCATGCGTCAATTATGTCTGGTTGTTGATTTTGTGGAGCAAACATTTAATACAAAAAAAATAAAATATACACTATGAAAGAGCCCAATTATTTTCTTTAAACTCATTTATAGTTTTATCCATATTATTAATTATCTCTGTTAAATATGGAAGTGTTTGAAATGAATAATGATTTCTTACATCTTCTAATTCATTGTGATTTTTAACCATATAACTCCACACGTTTGGATTTTGTGCAATTCTAGCTTCCAACGAATCAACTAATTTACGTTTATTCTCAAATGAATTTTTATAATAACCCATTTGTTCTATCAATATTTTCGCTGCAGGTACGCCTGTTCTATAATCTGTAAATTTATCTGTAAAGTTATACATTTTAGCTGCCACACTATTTGCTGCTTCAGCCTTTTGTAATTGGTCCAATAAATCACTATATTCTTTTATTGCATTATTTGAATATTCTGTTTCTACTATCTTTTGTTTCATTTCTGCTAATTCTTTTGCGTTTTTAAGTCCATTATCCTTTATGTATTTATTTTGCGCATTAACGACGAGTGATTCTTGATATACCTCCATCGCCCTTTTAGCTAGATCAGTTTTCTTATTTATTTCTTCGATATCCATTCTTTGAGTTGCTTCATACTCAATTGCTTCTTTCATTTCATCAGCCAACTCAGACTTATTATTTATTTTTTCTAACCTTTTTTCTGCTCTCACTTTCTCAATTTCAGCCTCATGCATCTTTTTAGTTTGTTGATCTAATAACTCTTTATAATGATTTGTTTCAGCTTCTTTTTTGTTAAATTCTTCTTGTTGTTTCTTGAATTCCATTTCTTTAACTATTGAACTTTGTATACTTTCTTTTAGCTTGTTTTGCATCTCTGTCCATTGCTTTTCAGAGATTTCTGGAATATTGGCATAGTTTAGTAATACTTCTCTTCGTTTTTTATATACTTGATCTTTCAATTCAGAATCAAATTTTTGCTTCTCTAGTTCAAGTATGTATTTTTTATGGTTATCAGCTGACTTAACAAATTCATCAGTTTTTATCAATTCATCATATGCTTCATTTTCACTTTTTAGCCTCTTTATTTCATCTTTCAGCTGTAGATTATTATTGTAAAGATCATTGTTTTTAATTTGATTGTTTAACTCGCTATTCTTTTGCTTTATTATCTCTAATTCTCTTTTCAATTTAACATTTTCTTCTTGTTTCTTATTGAGTTCTTTTTGTCGCTGGATTTCTTGTTCTGTAACTTCATTCTTTTGTGTTTGTATATTCATTTTATGCTCATGTTTTACGTTTTGTAATTCTAATTTGTTCTTTACATCATTGTTTTCACGTGTAGCATCTTCCATAAATTTATCACTCTCGATTTGTTTCTTTAGTTCACTCAACATGTTCTTATTCTCTTTATCTAATCGTGCACGTTCACTGATGATATCTTTTTGTTTTTGAAGTTCCATATCTATTTGTCTTTTATATGATTCCATTTCTTGATTCTTCTTTTCACTAGCCATTCTCATCATTAATAATTCTTCATGATTATTTTGTGCTATATTATTTGAGGCTGAATTATTTGCCATCATAAACCTCACAAGGTCAACGGGTGGTGACGCTTGTGCTGGTGCTTTTCTTAATTTTATTGTTCTACGTTTCTTTCTTAATCGTTTCAATGCTTTACGACCCATTTAGAATAAAAATAAATTTACAAATACGATATATATGATCTCCAGCCTTTTTGTGGTAATACTCTAATGCCAGCCGTACGATAACTTGGTTTAATATCTTGAGCTGTATCTTGAGCTGTATCTTGTGTAACGTCTTGTTTTGTCTCTTGAGTTGGTTCCCGTGTTGGTTCCTGTTTTATTTGTTCTTGTTTTGGTTCTTGAGTTATTTGATTTTCATCTACATCTTCATAAATATCATATTTTAATGTTTTATATTTCTTCTTTAATTTCTTTTGTTTAGTCATGAGTTTGTTAACTTGATTATTTAACTCTATAATATGTTCCATCATTATTTGTGTATCGCTCATGTATATTTTATTTGGCGTGGGTGTCTGATTGTTTTGTGTTTGACTTATTAATCTACTTGCAACTGATTGTGTTGGTGTCTTGTTTTTCTTCTTCACTATTCTTGTATTTCCATTTTTAAGCAATATAACGTCATAGTGTTCATTAGGGATACCATTACGTGCATCTGTAATAATTTTTGCACGTTCTTCAAGAGTTAATTTACTTATATCCTTTACAACACTTACCTCTTGTTTTTTCTCTTCTATCGGAATTTCAATCTCTTTAACTTCATCAGTTGCTTCATTTGTTGTTTCATTTGTTGTTGTTTCTGTTTGTTCAATTTCGGACATTTATAGTAAAAAAATAAATTAATCATTGTCACATTTTAGGGCCCATGTTTTGCATATATGGTAGTTTAATTCTTCGCGATATATCATAACCTGAATTTACCCATGGCATAGCTTTATCAGATATCTCTCGCCCTTTATCAATGACTCTACCTACAGCTTGATCACCTCTATCTACAATGTTTTGAATTTTATCTTTTATTTTAGAATTTGGTAACATATCTACAACACCTTTAATATCACTTGAAACTTGTTCTTTCTTTTGTTTTGCATTGTTAATAAATCCAGGTATTCGTTGTGCAAATTCAAAACCTTTCTTAACAAATGGTGATACTTTACCTATAATTTGTCTTCCTCGATCAATAATGTTTTTGGCCAATCTACCGCCACCTTTAAAAACTTTGGCAATACGGCCTACTAAACTAGCAATTCCCATTTTAGGTATAATAAAAAAATATACTTTATTAATGTTAAAAATGTCAAATATAAAGATAATGAAGAAACGGTTGAAAGATATACGTGTTAGAAAGAAGGTAATAAAACCATATATGATAAAGATATATTCAAACATGTTAAATACTTGGTTTCATGATTTATATGATAATTTACCTGATCATGAACCTAGATATTGGCACGTGTTCATAGGTACAAATAATAAATATGGTGTTGCATTACCCTTGAATGATAAAAAAGCATCATCAATACATAATACGCTAGAAGAATTCATTAATACATATCATCCAGCTAAATTAACATCTGATGAGGAACCTGGCTTTTTAGCAAACATACAACTTTTGAAAGATAATGATGTTACTATGCATATTATTCAAGACAAGAATCATTCATCATTAGCAGTCATTGATAGATTTATTAGAACAATTAGAGATATGAACACACCATCAGAAGAATCAAAACATCAATCACATGAAGAGAAATATAAATTCATCACACCATATAGAATGGAGAAGATTTTAAACACATACAATAACAAATATCATACAACAATTAAATGCACTCCACAAGAAATGTTTAATGATCAAAATTTAGAAAGAGAGTATATATTGAAATGCATGGATAGAAGTGAACAGCAGAAACAAATTAAAGATCTAACATTGCCAGTTGGTTCATTTGTTAGAGTCATATTACCACGACATGATGGAATTACTAAGAAGAGATATAGAGTAAGTAAAGAGTGTTATAAAATTGATGATAGAAGAGGTAATATGTATACGTTAATGGCTAAGGATGGTACAGTAGTTACGAGACCACGGTTCAAACTATTGCCTTGTAACGATCCCAATGTTAAATTTGCAGATACAATAGTCGGCAAGTGGAATGGTAATATTGATAAGATATTAGAATATTATCCTAAGAAGAACAAGTATAAAGTAAGGTTCATTGTACCTGGACAAAAACCATATATTGATGTCATTCCAGTATCATACTTAAGAGGTGCAGTTCCAACACGTATGAGCAAATTAGAGAAGGAATTCTTTGATACATAATTTATTTTTACTCCATGTCCAAACCCCTCAACCCAACACCCCTAATTCTTGACAATTCTCTCCGTGGCCAACTTAAAATGGACACAAAAAACACATCTATACCCCTCAACACAACACGTCTAATTCTCATGTATAAAGTTGGCCAAGGTGTCCGTGGCCAAACCATAAAATCAAAAAATGGAAGCATACAACAGTCGAGACAACATATGTAAATTCCATGATTTCGTTCTTGGCCATGGCCACGGAAAAATGGCCAAAATCAGAGAGACCCCTAAAATAAAAAATTTCTTGCTGAGTATAAATTCTAAATGGCCTCCTAGATCAAAAAGTTGCTGTTTTTAAGGGGGTATGAAAACCATGATAAAAAACGTGAG
>ENA-OOZD01001131-OOZD01001131.1-human-gut-metagenome-genome-assembly--contig:-NODE-1131-length-10418-cov-1.540191_pt1 | contig 10418 bp, 10 predicted proteins | sample MGYA00241186_ERZ501395 | MGnify/ENA primary metagenome ERZ501395 (study PRJEB25962, sample SAMEA2042730) | human gut metagenome | biome: human gut; feature: human-associated habitat; material: faeces... | reverse complement strand
GAGGCAGCGGCAGAGGCAGCAGCTAAAGCCGAAGAGGAAAAGAAAGCAGTAGGGCTGGTAAAAGTAAAAGCACAGCGCCGTTTCCTTGACAAGGAATTAAACCAGATTAAGGATACTGGGGACGAATACGCAGTAAGCAGAGAACGTGCAGCAGTTCTGGAAGAGGCAGGCGTAGCAGCAGTAATAGAAGAGTAAGAAAGAGGGTGCAGGCTATGGCAGCAGATACCACAACATTAACCGAGAAAATGCGGGCGGCGCTGCGTATCAGCAGCACCAGTGAGAAAATCACAGAGGAAATAAACGACTGTATAGCCGCCTGCAAAGCTGATATGAAAAACGACGGCGTAAAAGTGATAAAAGAGACAGACGGGTTGATTATCAGAGCAATTACACTGTATTGCAAGGCAGAGTTTGGTTTTAACAATGCTGCGGAACAATTTAGAAAGTCATACGACGCACTTAAAATGCGCTTATCTTTATCAGTAGAATACAACACAGCGCCGCAAGTGTCCGAAACGGACACCAACAGCACAGAAAGTGGGGTGTAAAGCGGTGGAGTGGCTGGACGAATTAACACTTATTGCAGAAACAACAGCAGAAAACAGGGTAAATAAAAACGGCTTTGCAGTAAAGCCGGAAGAAAGCAGCCGCACTGTATTCTGTAACAAAAAATCAGTAGGGTACAGTGAATATTTTAAGAGCCAGCAGACAGGAAAACTGGTAGAGGCAAAGTACGAGGTACACAAGGCAGATTATGGCGGCGAGGACGTAGTAGAAGTAAACGGGCGGCGCTATTTTGTACTTAAGACCTACGATACAGGAACAGACACCATAGAGCTTACGCTTACAGATTTACGCCACAGAAACGAGGTGTAAGCATGGGAGAGTTTAACACAGTCGGGCTGGAAGATATTATAGACGCTTTCAGCCGGAGAGAGGCGGCTACAGTTGAGGCAGTCCCCAAAATGCTTAAAGCTGGTGCTGATGTGCTGATAGAGGCACAGAGAGCAGAGGCACAGGCAATGGGACTGAATGAAACGGGCGGTTTTATCAATTCCATAAAAGCTACGGACGTAAAGGGCGACGATACGGAGAAATACGTAGAGATATACCCACAGGGACGGGCAAAGCATGGAAACGACAGAAAAGGAGATAAAAGCAAGGTGCGCTATGCAACAATCGGCTTTGTGGCAGAGTACGGCACAAGTAGCCACGCTGCACGCCCTTATATGACAGTGGCAAACGAAAAGGCGCACGAAAAGGTAGTAGAGGCACAGCGCAGTATATGGGAGAGTGAAACAGGCGAATGAGTATACAGGAGATTTTAGAAAGCGCAGGGTTGCCAGCCCAGAGAGGCGTTTACACTGGACGGGATAAGCCAGACGCATATTATACGTTTCTGCGGCTGCTGGGTACGCCTGCGGTAAATGCAGACGACGAAGAGAAAGAGCGCAGGGAAATGTATAGAGTTACGCTTTTCCATAAGGGCGATTTTGAGGCGCAGCTTGATAAGACAAAAGAGGTATTGAAAGCAGCAGGCGTTTATATCAACAGCATAGACGCAGAAAGCTACGAAACAGAAACGGGGTACTGGTTAGTGCCTATCACAGTCGAGATTTTGAAAGAGGAGTGATTAAACAATGACACTGGGACTGAAAGATTTATATTACGCCGTATGCACAGAGGCAGACGGAGCAGAGAGCTACGGGACACCTAAGAAAATGGCAGAGGCAATGAGCGCCGATTTATCCGTAAAGACAGCAGACGGCAGCTTGTATGCAGACGACACATTAAGCGAGAGCGTCACGGAGTTTGCAAGCGGAACGCTTAAGCTGGGAATTAAAGACCTTACGCCGGAAGTGCTGGCAGAGCTGCTGGGACAGGCAGTAGATAAGAACAGCGTAGTATGGGCGGGAAAAGAGGACGAGCCGCCGTATGTTGCTGTAGGGTTCAGAGCTAAGAAAACGGGTGGTAAATACCGTTACGTATGGCTGCTTAAAGCAAAATTTAAAGTACCGTCTGAAAAGTACGAAACAAAGGGCGAGAGTATCAAATTTAACACACCGGACATTGAGGCATCTTTTACAACAAGAAAGAAAGATAACTTGTGGAAAGCAGACTTTGTGGGAACAGAGGAAAGCGCAGCGGCTAAAACGTGGTTTACAGCAGTGCCGGAAAAGGCAGCAGCAATGGAAAGTGTATAAAACAGGAAAGGAGAGAGGCGTAGCATGGGCTGCGCCTTAATTTTATATCATGGGAGCATTAAAGAGCGGGGCTTTTCCCGTAGAGCTGAACGGCAAAGAATATGGTTTACTTTTTTCGCTGAACGCATTAGACGAAGTACAGGAAAAGTTTGGGGGCTACGACAAATTAAGTGAGGTATTCAATAAAGATAACCCAAACCTTTTTAAAGATACAAGGTGGTTACTTACGCTGCTTATTAACGAGGCACTTTTAGCAGAGGACGAAAACGCCCAGCTGCTTGAAGAGAAGAGGGTAGGCAGACTGATACACGCAGGAAATTTGCAGGAAGTACAGAACGCTATTTTTAAATCGTTCTACAGAGGAACTGCGGGAGACAACAGCGACACAGAGAACGAAAACGACGGAGAAGAAACAACAGAAGAGGGAAACAGGGCAGCCGTGCAGGAAAATTAGATACTGCACGGCTTTTGTATATTGCAGTAGTGCTTTTGAGATACAGGGAACGTGAGGCGTGGAGAAAAACACCATACCAGATAACGACACTGTTTAAATATCACAAGGAATATAACCCGCACATTTTCCGACAGAAACAGGCGGGGACACCAGCAGCCACAGAAAACATGGACGATATAGACATAGCGTTAGGGGGCTTTTAATTATGGCAGATAAGACGCAGAACGTCAAAACAAGGTTAAGTTTTGACGGAGAGGCAGAGTATAAAGCAGCCTGCAAGGAAATTAACAGCACCCTTAAAGTGCTTAATTCTGAAATGAAACTTGTAACGGCTGAATATAAGGACAATGCAAGCAGTGTAGATGCGCTGAAAGCAAAGCAGACGGTACTACAGAAAACATACGACGAGCAGGCAAAAAAGGTAAAAGAAACCGAGGCGGCTTTAGAAAAATGTCGCAAGGCAACAGGAGACAATAGCGAAGAAAGTAAAAAACTTGAAACCCAGTTAAATTACCAGAAAGCAGCGCTTGTAAAGACAGAGCAGGAATTAGGCAAAACGACTGACGAAATGGAATACCGCACATTGGGCCGCACAGGCCTGCGCGTGAGCGCCGTGGCGCTGGGCTGCGAAGGGTTCATGCACAAGACGGCCGAAGAGGTGAAAGCCGATATGGACTACGCGATCAGTAACGGCATCAACTTCATCGACATCTACTCCCCGAATCCCGAACTGCGCGCCAACAACAGCCATAGGAGCGCTTACCACAAAAGCGATAGAGGGATACGCAGCACAGGAACAGCTTGTAGGCGGTGTAGAAACTCTTTTCAAAACGTCGTCTGATACGGTTGTTGGTTATGCAAACGACGCATATAAAACAGCCGGAATGTCTGCAAATGAATACATGGAAACAGTTACCAGCTTTTCAGCGTCGCTGCTTGCCAGTATGAATAATGACACGGCAGCGGCAGCAGAAAAGGCAAACGTGGCAATTACGGATATGTCAGACAATGCAAATAAAATGGGTACTGATATATCGCTTATACAGAACGCCTATAACGGTTTTGCAAAGCAGAATTATACCATGCTGGATAACTTAAAACTGGGATATGGCGGTACAAAAGAGGAAATGCAGCGACTGCTTGATGATGCAAGCAAGCTATCCGGCATTAAGTATGATATTTCATCATATTCAGACGTTGTAGACGCTATTCACGTCGTACAGACGGAAATGGGCATAACAGGGACAACGGCAAAAGAGGCAAGTACAACAATAGAGGGTTCGGTTAGTTCTATGAGTTCAGCGTGGGACAACTGGGTAGCTGGAATGGCAGACAGCGAGGCGAATTTCTCACAGCTTACAAGCAATCTGGTAGACAGTATTGTAACAGTGGTAGGGAATATAGCACCGAGGGTAATAGAAACAGTGCCGAGGCTGGTAAGCGGACTGGGAGAAATCGTAGAGCAGCTTGCAACGTATATACCACAGGTTATACAGGAGTTATTACCGCCTTTAATGAGCGGCGTACAGGACTTGCTTAATACGCTGGTTGGAATGCTGCCGGAAATGATAAGCATAATCGGGCAGATTATACCGACAATCATAGATACGCTGCTTACTATATTACCGCAGCTTTTAGAGGCAGGCGTACAGATTATTACGGAATTGGCGCAAGGTATCGCACAAGCGTTACCTACATTGCTGCCAACAATCGTAACGGTGGTTACGAACATTGTAACCATGCTGATAGAAAATATACCGTTGCTGATTACAGCAGCATTACAGCTGCTTACGGGACTGGCACAGGGGCTGGTAGCAGCGCTGCCTGTACTGATTGAGGCACTGCCGGAAATCATAACGGCTATCATAAATGCACTGGTTGAGGGCATACCGCTTATTATCGAAAGTGCGGGCGATATTATAGTTGCATTGATTGACGGCATCATAGATGCAGTACCGCTTTTAATCGCAGCCATACCGCAGATTATAGCAGCCATTGTAACAGGACTGATTACGGGGCTGCCTAAGATTTTGACGGCGGCGGGCAAGCTGGTAACGACAATCATAAATAAAATAAAAGAGCTACCTACTCTGATACCGCAGGCAATCGCTGCGGGCGTTGAGAAAATAGCAGAGTGGGGCGCAAATATGCAGGAAAAAGGCGGCACAGTTATAACAGATTTTGTAACGAAAGTTATAGATATTGTTAAGGAGCTGCCGCAGAAAATCTGGAACAGTATAGTAAGCGCAGTAACCAGAGTGGCTACGTGGGGCGCAAATATGCAGACCAAAGCCAAAGAAGTAATGAACACAATGCTTACGAACATTGTAACGATTGTGAAAGAAACGCCTGCTAAAATCTGGAACAGTATAGTAGGGGCAGTAACCAGAGTGGCTACGTGGGGTAACAATATGCTTACGAAAGCCAAAGAGGTAATGAATGCCATGGTAACGGGCATTGTTACGATTGTTAAGGAAATACCGCAAAAGATTTATAACAGCATTTCTGGTGCAATTTCCAAAGTGGCTACATGGGGTACAGAAGTAAAGAACAAAGCCGTAGAGGGCATGAAAAATGTAATTACTGGAATAACAGACGTATTTAAGAATATTGGCAGTACGTTTGCTGGGTTCGGTAAAAACATGGTAGAGGGCATCTGGAACGGCATAAGCGGCGCTACGAGGTGGATAAAAGACAAAATAAGCGACTGGGTAGGAGATGTTACCGATTTCCTTAAAGATTTATTCGGAATTGCCAGCCCGTCTAAGCTGATGCGTGACGAAATTGGCGTATATCTGGCGCAGGGTATCGGCGTTGGCTTTTCTAATGAAATCGGCGGCGTTAAGAAAATGATTGAGGACAGCGTACCGCAGGAATTTGACGTAGACGCAAAGGTAAATGTAGGCAATGAATTTAAGTATGATAACGACGACCAAAAGCCAAAGCAGAGAGGCGGCGGCAGTGCAGCAGGCGGCGTAGTTGTCAATCAGTATATTTATGCGAATACCACGGACTATGCAAAACAGCAGAAAGAGGCAGCCCGACAGTTCAGAATGATAGCAAGGACGGTGTAACACATGGAAAATGAAAAACTGACTTACATAAATTCAAGGGGCGAGCGGTTAGAGCTGGGAGTAGACAGCGTATACCATTGCAATATAAGTAAAGACGTAGAGGGCATTTCCGGCGTTACGAGCGTCATTTACAGCACAAACAGTATGGGACAGCACGGCGACACCTACGTAGGGCAGCGTATCGAGGCGAGGGACATAGACGTAGTGGGACATATCAACACACGGGATAAGGCGCAGGCATTGGAACTGCGCCGCCGTATGCTTAAGATATTTAACCCAGAGCTTAGCGCTACGCTGGTGTATGAGTACGGCGGCTTTAAGCGTGTGATTGATTGCAGGGCGTATGGAGAGCCTAAGATACTAAAGAAAGAGGTACTTTATGAGTTTGATTTACAAATAGAGTGCCTTAACCCGTTCTGGCGGGAAGAGGAAGAAACAAAAGAGGATATAGCAAGCTGGGTGGCTGCGTGGCATTTCCCTTGCGTTATCGAAAAGGACAGCACAAAGAGCATGATATACGGATACCGAGCGGAAAGCGTAATAGTGGACTGCTACAACGAGGGCGACGTATCAACAGGAATGAGGATAAGGTTTACAGCACTGGGGACAGTTTCAAACCCGATACTGCTTAATGTGGATACCGAGGAATTTATACAGATTAACGCCACTATGAAAACGGGCGACGTGATAGAGATTAACACGAAGTACGGCAGCAAGGGCGCTAAGCTGATAAGGGACGGCGTAGAAACCGACTATTTCCGCTACATTGATGTAGACAGTACATTTATGCAGCTTGCCATAGGCGACAATATGTTTAGGTATGACGCAGCCAGCGGCGTAAATTCTCTGGAAGTATCCATATTCTACAGTAAGGAATTTTTAGGAGTGTGACGGTATGGAGCTTAGAGTATTCGATAAGACGGCGCAGCCGCTGGGAGCTATAGACGAGCTGCCAAGCCTGCTATGGCATACAAAGTATTTTGACGTAGGAACTTTTAGCCTGCTTGCGCCGATTACGGACAATAACAGCCGTTTGCTGGTAGAGGGCAATTTAATAACCAAGCACGACGGGAAAAAGGAAGTAAAGACCGCTGACGGCGGCGTATGGCGCAGGGCAGCGCAGATAACCTACGTACACATTACAAAAGACGAGAACGGCTTAGAGCAGTTAGAGGCACAGGGCTATATGCTTAGCTGGTGGCTTAATAAACGCTGCATTTATCCGCAGATTATGGCAACAGGTACAAACCAGTATCTTATAAACCTTATGGTAAAGAACAACTGCGGCAGCGCAGCAGGAACAAAGCGGCGTTTTCCATTGTTTACATTTCTGGCGCAGGAAACCATAGACGGCGTGGCGGTTGAATATGCAAACGAGGTATACGCACAGCTGGGGCAGGAAGTAAAGGCAAGGGCGCAGGCTGGAAAGCTGGGCTATGACATTCTGCTTAACGAAAGAGAGGGACTGTTTGGCTTTTATCTGTATAAGGGCAATGACCTTACAGCCACAAATACCGAGGGCAACACTCCATGTATATTTTCAAAAGATTTTGATAATGTCAACGAACAGGAATATACAGCCAGTATAGAGAACTGCGGCAACTTTATTTATGTGCAGGGAGCAGCTGACGACGACGGCAGCCAGCCGGTAACCACAGTGGACGGCGAGGGCGCAACGGGGCTGGATTTGGTAGAGGTATTCTGCGACGCTACGGACATTGCCAGAAAGTACCAGCAGGGGGAAACAGAGGTAACAATACCGCTGGATACCTATATTGCAATGCTGAAAACGAGAGGCAGCGCAGAGCTGGAAAACTACGGAAAGAATATAAATTTTGTAAGTACCATAAATACAAATTCAAACTTGAAATTTAAGGCTGATTTTGATTTAGGCGACCGCATTACTTGCAAAGAAACCAAGTGGGGCATACAGATAGATGCACGTATTACAGAAGTAACAGAAACATACCAGAAAGGCAAGGAAACCGTAGAGGCGACTTTTGGCGACAGCCTGCCGACGCTGGTAGACCAGATTAGGAAAGTGAGGTAGCGGAAATGGCAAACAGCTTACCGTTTAATGCCGTGGCAGTAGACGGAGAGTACGACAGGGTATATAAAGCCGAGGATTGGGCGTGGTACTTTGCTACTTTCATTGCAAACGGCATTTTTCCAAAGCCGAGCGACGGGCTACAGGTGGTAGCTTACAGCGGCATGGAAATAAGAGTAAATGCGGGCTATGCCTTTATAAACGGCTACGCCTTTAGAAATCCCGCAACGCTTAGCGTAACACTGGATACGGCAGAGGGAGCGCTTAACAGGGTAGACAGGGTAGTAGTTCGCTGGGATTTGCCGCAAAGAGATATGTATATTGCGGTACTGAAAGGCACACCGTCTGCAAAGCCGACAGCAACGGCAGTAACCCGCACTACGGAAATATGGGAGCTTGCGCTTGCAGATATTTACGTAGGCAAGGGCGTAACAAGGATACAGACGCAGAATATCACAGACCAGCGGTTTAATAGCGCAGTCTGCGGTATCGTAACGGGAACGGTGGAAGAGATAGACGCAAGCGTGCTTACAAAACAGTTTACGGACTTTTTCAACACCTATAGCGCAGCCGTGCTGGACGAGTTCAGCGCATATAAGCAGAATATGGAAAAGTACCTTGCAGAGATTGCGGGCGTATATGACAGCTACGTAAGCAAGACAGAGGGCTTATTTGCGCAGTATGAAAGCCAGTTTAACGAAAGATACAGCAGTTTTGAAAACACGCTTGACAACTGGGATAAGGAACTTTTAAGCGCCTATACAGACTTTATGGCAAAAATTAAGCTATTCCAGTCGGACGCTGAAAACGAATTTAACACATGGTTTGAGAGTATCAAGGACAAGTTGGGCGAGGACATAGCAGGCAGCCTGCAACTGCAAATTGAAGAGCTGGCAGCAGCCATGCAGGAAGTGAAAAAGCAGGCAGAGGCTGGCACGAAAGAAACCAAAGAGGCAATAGCAGCGCTGGACGAGCGGCTTAAGAGAGTAGAAAGCGGCTGGGGCATTGACTATAAGCATGATGCTGTACTGGGATTGTGTTACATGGGTGCGGCATACATGAGCCAGCATTACGAAAGAACAGTAGAAACGGCAGTGTTAGGGGCTACCTACGTGGGTAATTCCTATCTTGCAAATACATTTTAGAAAGGCGGCAGACCATGAAAGGATTTCCTAAAGTATTAAAGACAAAAGAGGACTATTACAACTGCCTTGCTATGGTAGCAAGCGGAGAACTGGCGGCAGCGGATTTGCTGGCAAAAATCGAGAGCGCAGAGAATCAGCGTTATATTGAGTGCGGCGTAGCAGCTGTAGAGGAAGAGAAAAAGGCGGTTACGGTATATTACTGCGACGAGGCAGCGGTAGGTATGAAATTCGTAGCGGGCGACGTATCCGGCACGGTGCAGGGAGTAACACATATCCAGACCGACGAGGCAGCGGCAGCAGGAGAGGCAGGAAACGACAGAACAGCCCTTACACTTTCCAAAGCGGTAAAAGCGGGCTGCAAGGTAATTGCGCTGGAACGCACAGACACCGTGGCAGGAATGACAACAGACGACATTGCAGCACTGAAAGGAGTATTAAAGCAGTATGAGTAGATTATTAGTGGACGACGTTACAAAGACCGACGCAAGGGCGCTTTTGAACGTAAATAAAATGGCTACAATCAGCGATATTGTAGCACCGAGCAATGAGTACATTTACGCCAGCGGAGCAAATGAGCTGACTGTAGTAGAGGGCTGCGTAATTGCCGTGGGTGGTGCTGGAATTTTCAAGACAGCAAACACCATTCTTACGGCTGCTAATCTGGACGCAGGCAGCGCTTTTGCGGTAGGTAAGGACTATTACGTATATATCTGCGACAGCAGAATTGACAGCGCAGACGAGAAATACGTAATTTCCCTTAACTCTACATACCCGACAGGCTGGAACGCTACAAACAGCCGTAAAATCGGCGGCTTTCATTATGGACGCTGCCGCAAGGTGGACAGCAATTTGCAGCCGCTTAATGGCAGCAGTGTTATATTTGGCACAGGCTGGGAAAGTGCAGTAAGCAACGGCATTGTACCACGTTCTGTATGGACACTGGGACACCGCCCGAAATGCAGCCCAGAGGGTATGGTATATTTAGGCGGCGGCACATGGGTAGATATTTACCTTAATTCTGACGACGGAGCAAAGGGCTTGAAATCAGAGTACGGCTGCGCACCTATGACGGGCACAGAAAGCATGAACTGGTACAACTTTGTAGAACGTCTGGCAAAGAGCGGTAAACGCCTGCCGAACTATGCGGAATTTTGCGCTTATGCTTTTGGCAGCCCTGCCGGACTGGATAACGCAAATACAAACGCATGGAGCGCCACCAGCAACACAGGTAGGGGCGTAACAGGCAGTGTGGTAAATGCCGTTTCTTCCGTGGGCGTTGTAGATGCCGTGGGGCGTGTCTGGGAGTGGCTGGACGAGCTTATTACAAGAGCGGAACACGCCACAAATGCAGACTACCACGCAAGCGTAGCGTGGGGCTGGGACAAGAAAAGCCCATTGAACACAGGCGAGAAGTCTTACGACGTTGGTAACATTTACCAGTATTACGCATATTCTCTGGCGGCGCTGATTGCGGGCGGCAACTGGGACATTGGG
>ENA-OOZD01001126-OOZD01001126.1-human-gut-metagenome-genome-assembly--contig:-NODE-1126-length-10493-cov-5.344319_pt1 | contig 10493 bp, 10 predicted proteins | sample MGYA00241186_ERZ501395 | MGnify/ENA primary metagenome ERZ501395 (study PRJEB25962, sample SAMEA2042730) | human gut metagenome | biome: human gut; feature: human-associated habitat; material: faeces... | reverse complement strand
ATCTATTTTTGGCTGGGCGGGTGTGGACGGCATCCACTTCTGCTTTGTTCGAGACTTTGGCGGTATGGTATTTTCCGTCAGTCCCATGAACTCGGCTCCGGATTTTGTTCATCCGCTGGCAAACGATTTTGAAGACTTTCTGAGGTTGCTCCTTGCTTGCAGTGATTCGGCAGCGCTGGAACAGGCGTGGATGTGGGATAAAGCCCAATTTGAAGCCTTTTTGCAGGACAACCCTCCAACGCAGGATCAGCAAAGAACGCTATCAGAGCTTGCCGAGAAAATGAAATTGACGCCTATGGAACAACCGTGGGCATACATCAAAAAGCTGCAAGCATCTTTTGATTATAGCAAGATCAAGTACACCGAGGACTATTATGATGTTGATATGAACCCGGAAGCAGAACCGACCATACCTGAATGGAAGGTCTACTTTGATGGAGACTTCTGGGGACATTCAGGAAAAGACCGTTCCGGAACGGAACTCCGGTTGAATAAGCAATTTGACTGGGCAGGACATCATTGGGTTATTCCTGCGGCGTATTCTTGCAGCAAGGGACTCGTCATGGACTTTTGTATGCGCACCCCAGAGGATGACATCCGCAAGTTCATGACGAAATGGGATTTGCACCCCGAAAACGACTCCTGCGAATACTTCACGCAGGAGCAGCAAATGCAAATTGATTTAGACAATCCGCTTTGCCTTGACTTTATTCCTCGTTTGGAATTGAACGGGAAAACAATGCGAATCTCCCACGGCTGCTCGGTGGTTTATAATCCGTGTTTGCCGGATGGGATGATCAATGAATTGGAAGCAAAGTGGGCGTTGGAACACTATGACTTGGATATATCCTATGGATGGATGATTTTTCGGGCAGCTTTTCCGTGGGCAAGCAAACGCCGTACTGAAATAAAATCTCTCTCCTTTACGATGGAGCAGCGGTCATGCCGTGTCCCAGGACCACATTTCAAGACACACGCTCCCGGCGATTCGTTTTCTTTCACCCATCCGGTCAGCGGCACAAAATACACATTAACCGTACAGGAATTGGAGCGGCAGACAATTTCCGAAAAGCGTTTCGGCTCTGACCGCTGGTTTTATCCGACGCATTTTACCGCCATGAGCTATACGCTTTCTCCTGAACCGGACAGCGATATTTCGATCTGTGATTGTGCTGAGGGGGACAAGCCTTTGGAAATTGCTCCATGCTCTGACCGCTATGCACCGGAGGCACGAAACGATATGGCTTGTATCGGCATTATCGGCGGCGCGGACGGTCCAACCGCAATCGTATGTGGAGGCAGCTCGAAAGAAAAACTCCATGCAGCTTGTTCCGCTCTACACTTTGAGCCGGTGGAGGGTGATATTGAATGGCGTATCGTATTCAACATCAAAAACTCCAATGAAATGTCATTAGAGCTAATCTGAGAAGAAATCGGAGGCGCAGAAGATGAAGCAGCGCATATACATTGCAATCGACCTGAAATCTTTCTATGCCTCCGTGGAATGCCGGGAGCGTGGCTTAGATCCTCTGGACACAAACCTCGTTGTCGCAGACGAAAGCCGGACGGATAAGACCATCTGCCTTGCCGTCACGCCCTCCCTCAAGAACTATGGCATCTCCGGGCGTGGACGGCTGTTTGAAGTCAAGCAGCGTGTGAAGGAAGCGAATGCCGGACGGCAGCACGACGCGCCGGGACACAGATTAGATGGCTCATCGCACTTCTTCTCGGAGCTGCAAGCAGACCCTTCTCTGGCGATTGACTTCATCATCGCGCCGCCTCGGATGGCGTACTACATGGAGTACAGCACCCGCATCTATCAGATTTATCTCAAGTATATTGCCCCGGAAGATATTGTGGTCTACTCCATCGACGAAGTGTTCATGGATGTGACGGACTACCTGAATACTTACAAGCTCTCGGCACATGACCTCGCCATGAAGATCATCCTCGATGTGCTTGAAACAACCGGCATCACAGCAACCGCAGGAATCGGCACGAATCTTTTCCTCTGCAAAGTGGCAATGGACATTGTGGCGAAGCACATCCCCGCCGACAAGAACGGCGTCCGAATAGCCGAACTGGATGAAATGAAATTCCGGCGTGAGCTTTGGGTGCATCAACCCCTCACGGACTTCTGGCGCGTGGGTCGGGGCATTGCGAAGAAACTTGAGCAGAATGGGATGTTCACAATGGGCGATGTCGCCCTCTGTTCAGAGCGGAACGAGGACTTGCTTTACAAGCTGTTCGGCAAGAATGCGGAACTACTCATCGACCATGCGTGGGGTTGGGAACCTACGACCATTGAAGCGATCAAGGCGTACCGTCCCAGCTCCAACAGCATCAGTTCCGGTCAGGTATTGCACTGCCCATACGAGACGGATAAAGCAAAGCTGGTTGTCCGGGAAATGACGGACTTGCTTGTGCTGGACTTGGTGGACAAGGGGCTTGTCACCGACCAGATGGTTCTCACAGTTGGCTACGACATCGAGAACCTAACCGATCCGGCACGACGGGCAAAGTATCACGGCGCGGTTAAGACAGATCATTATGGAAGGCAGATTCCGAAACAGGCGCACGGCTCTATCAACCTCGACGGTCACACATCCTCTACTCGCAAAATAATGTGTGCTGTGTCAGAACTCTTCGACCGGATCGTGGACAAGAATCTGCTTGTCCGCCGTATGTATGTTGTGGCAAATCATGTCCTGCCGGAAGCGGACGCGCCGAAGAAAAATAACGGTGCTGTCCAGCTTGACCTCTTCACCGACTATGCCGCAGAAGAGGAAAAACAGAAAGCCGAAGACGCCGCTTTGGAGCGTGAGCGGAAGATACAAGCCGCCACGCTTGCCATCAAGAAGAAGTATGGAAAGAACGCCATCCTCAAGGCAATGAATCTTGAAGAAGGTGCAACCGCGAAAGACCGCAATGCGCAGATTGGAGGGCATAAGGCGTGAACGGAAAATACGACGAGATCATGGGACTTCCTCACCACGTTTCCAAAACGCGACCACAAATGCCGATGTCAGATCGTGCAGCGCAGTTTGCTCCCTTCGCTGCCCTCACCGGCTACGATGCTGCAATCAAAGAAACCGGACGTCTGACTGACGAAAGGATTGAGCTTGATGAGGGAGCCTTGACCGCTTTGAACATGAGGTATCAGCTTCTCATGGATGCCCTTGATGAAGAGCCGGAGGTTGAAATAACCTACTTCAAACCTGATGAGCGCAAAGCTGGCGGTGCGTATGTAACTGCAACCGGCGCAGTCATAAAGGTTGATGACTTTGAGCGCCTAATTACCATGCAGGACGGCACGAAGATTCCGATGGATGACATCCTAAGCATTGACGGAGAGCTGTTCTTGTCCTTAGAATAATGTCGCTTGCCATGCGACCAAATGAAGTGAATACCGAAGTACAATATGACTGTAAGGTGAGACGCCAAGCAGTCATATTTTTATATGCGGAGGTACTGAACATGAGAAAGAACTTGACGGAGATCGTATTCATCCTTGATCGCAGCGGCTCTATGAGCGGACTGGAAACAGACACCATCGGAGGATTCAACTCCATGATTGAAAAGCAGAAAAAAGAGAATGGCGAGGCATTGATCTCTACCGTTCTCTTTGACAACGTGAGCGAGGTTATCCATGACCGTGTGCCGGTTCAGAAGGTGGAGCCGATGACCGACGGGGACTATTCCGTTCGCGGATGTACTGCTCTTCTGGATGCTATCGGCGGAGCAATTCATCACATTGGGAATGTCCACAAGTACGCAAGAAATGAGGATGTCCCTGAACATACGCTGTTCGTCATCACAACGGACGGCATGGAGAATGCAAGCCGCCGTTATGACAGCGAGACAGTTAAGAAAATGATCGAGCGGCAGAAGGAAAAGTACGGCTGGGAGTTTCTATTCCTCGGCGCAAATATTGACGCAGTTGAAACGGCAAAGCACTTCGGTATTGGAGCAGATCGAGCGGTCAATTACCACTCTGACCGCGAGGGAACGCAACTCAACTACGAAGTTCTGAGCGAAGCGGTTTCCGCTGTCCGATGCAGCGTACCGCTGGGTACGAATTGGAAAAAACGTATTGATGAGGACTTCAATTCCAGAAAGGACGGGAGAAAGTAATGAGAACAATCACCGTAAAAGGGACAGGCAATGTCTCCGCAAGACCGGATTACATCATCCTATCCCTGAACATTGAAGTCTTATCTGAAACCTATGACCGCGCAATGTCGGAAGCTGCCGAGAGAATCGAAAGACTGCAAGGTGCCGCAGTCTGCGTTGGGTATCGCAAAGAAGACTTGAAAACCACGAGCTTTGATGTCCAGACAAGGTACGAGAATGTCAAGGATCGGCAAGGAAATTACAAGCGAGAGTTTGCCGGATATGCTTGCAGCTATCGCTTGAAACTTGCCTTTGACTTTGACAGCAAGCAGCTTGCAAAGGTCATTTCTGCGATTGCGGATTGTGGGGCGCAACCAGAACTCAGCATTGCGTTCACCGTGAAAAACCCGGCAAGAGTCAGCGAAGAGCTGCTGATCAATGCGACGGAGAACGCCAGGGCAAAGGCGGAGATTCTTTGCAAAGCATCAGGCAGTACGCTTGGGCAGTTGCTCAACATCGACTACAACTGGGGCGAACTCAATGTTTTTTCCAGAACAAGCTACGATGTTGAAGACTGCATTCAGCCTCTCATGGCGATGAGCAAGTGCGCCGCACCTGAGATTGAGCCGGTTGATATTGATGTGACAGACACAGTGGCTTTCACATGGGAAATCCAATGATTTTTTGACTTTTTTGAAATCCGGTACTCAACAAACGCCCTTTTTGTGTCCGTTGTAAAGTGAAGGGACATTTCACGGAGGAATCTTCGGGGAATACGATTTTGGGAGATTAGCAAGCAAATCCGGTGAGTACCCACCGGAGAAAAATCAGTTAAGGAGACCCTGCCCTTAACATCAGATTTTTGCTTGTTGGGATAGTCCCAAACCCTTCTAATCTTTACGACGGAGGGCGCAGCATGGTACGAAGAACACGAGACATTCAGAAGAAGATTTGGCTGACACCACAGGAAGAACGAACGATTGCAAAGAAGATGGAAATGATCGGCACGGAGAACTTCGGTGCGTATGCAAGGAAGATGCTGATCGACGGTTACATCATTGTCGTAGACTACACAGAGCAGAAAAAGCTCGCCGCCGAAATCAACAAGATCGGCGTGAACATCAATACCGTCTGCCGCAGAATCAACTCGACGGGACGATTCTATCAGGACGATATTGACGAGCTGAAAGAAAAGATGGATGCGGTATGGCAGTTACTAAAATCAAAGCAATCCGAGGAACTTTGAGCAAGGCAATCGCGTACATTCTGAATCCCGAAAAGACCGACGAGAAGCTGCTGGTCTCGTCCTACGGCTGTGCCAGCGAGACCGCAGCGCGGGAATTTGAATGGACGCGGAAAATAGCCGAGCAAAAAGGGATGAATCCGGTCAGGATCATAGCCCGTCATGTGATCCAGTCCTTTGAAATTGGAGAGGTCACACCGGAGCTTGCCCACGAGATTGGCAAGCAGTTTGCAGATGAAATCCTCGGAGGAAAATATGAGTATGTGCTGACCACTCACATTGACAAAGACCATGTTCATAACCATCTGATTTTCAATGCGGTTGACTTTGTGAACTACCACGCATACAAGAGCTACAAGCGGATTTACTATGATATGCGTGAGGTCAGCGACCGGCTCTGTAAGGAAAACGGTCTCTCTGTTATCCCTCCCTCTCAGAACAAGGGCATGGGCTACAAGGAGTACACCGAAGCCAAACGCGGCACGAGCTGGAAGCAGAAACTCAAGCAGACCATCGACCGGCTTGTCATTACAGCGAAGGACTACGATGACTTTCTGCGGCTCATGCAGGAAGCCGGTTATGAAATCAAGACCGGCAAATACATCTCCTTCCGCGCTGAAGGTCAGGAGCGGTTTACCCGGTCTAAAACCATCGGAGAGAACTACACCGAGGAACGCATCAAGGAACGGATTGCCGGACGGACGCCCCGAAGAAGTCAGAGACAGACCACGCCGAAGGGCATCTCTCTCATCGGAGATATTCAGGAGCGGATCAGGCTCATCGACAGCAAGGGTTATGAATATAAAGCAAAGCTCACTATCCTCAAAGAAGCTGCACGGACACTCAACTATCTCACGGAAAACAACTTGCTCCAATACGCCGATCTTGAGAAGAAGGTCGAGGACGTTCACAGCTCCTATGACCGCATCGGCAAGGAACTGAAAGGCGTTGAAGCGCGACTGCGGGAAGTCCAACCGCTTATCAAAAATATCTCCAACTACCAGCGGCTCAAGCCTGTATATGACGCCTTCCAGAAGGCAAAAGACAAGCCGGGGTTCAAGGCAAAGCATGAGGCAGAGCTTGTGATCTTTGAGGCGGCGCGGAGTACACTTCTTGCTATGCAGGGCGATGAAAAACTGCCGAGCTTGAAGACGCTGCAAGCGGAGCAAGCGCAGCTCTTTGAAGAACAGGAACGGCTATATGCTGAACGGAACAGGTTCAAAAAAGAAGCAAAGCAAATAGAGACGATCAAGTCTAATGTTGATACGTTCCTCTCTCCTTCTGCTGACCATGACCGTGATCATCGGCGCAGCACACAGCGCGAATAATCTCTTCAAAAGCAGGGCATCTCCTGTTGACCGGAGATGCCCTTCATCCTTGAGAGAAGGTTCGAGAAGTTGAAACTTTTTCTTTAATTTCTGCATCAACGGATTGCTTTTGAGAATGAAATCCAGTATAATATTATAAGCGATGTTGAATGCAAGCAAGCGAAAGGATGGTTGCCGTGCGCATAAGCTATAAGAAACTATGGATGCTTCTTCTGGAACGCGACATAAAGAAGGCTTCTCTACGACATGAAGTAGGGCTGTCTGCCGGAACATGGACAAAACTGAATAAGGGGGAAGAAGTGTCCCTCTCTATTTTGCTGCGCATTTGTGATTACTTGAACTGTGACATCGGAGATATATGTGAGGCTGTGCGAACGGACAAGAACTGAGTCCGGTTTTTCGTACAGCTCTTTTTGTAAAATAGGTTAGATAAATACACAGGGAGGATTTTGATATGGCACGAGCCGCATCGGCACCGAAGAAGGAGATTTCTATGGAGGAAGCTCTGTGGAAGTCCGCAGATAAACTCCGTGGTTCTGTTGAGCCAGCAGAATACAAACACGTCGTTCTCAGTCTCTTCTTCTTGAAGTTTGCCAGCGATAAGTTTGAGGCACAAAGGAAAGCTATTTCTGAAAAATACGGTGAGAAGTTTGTTGACAATGTTGCCTTCTATACGAAGGACAACGTGTTCTTCCTGCCTGAGATCAGCCGTTGGTCTTTCATCATGGAGAATGCGAAACAGGATGACATTGCGCTGAAAATCGACACCGCCCTCTATACGATTGAGAAAGCGAATCCCGCACTGAAAGGCGCACTGCCGGACAACTACTACTCACGTCTTCACATCGACACAGCAAAGCTGGCATCACTGCTGGACGAGATTGATAAGATCAACACGGGCGATAAAGAGAATGACATTATCGGGCGGGTTTACGAATACTTCCTGAGCAAGTTTGCACTTGCGGAAGGCAAAGGCAAGGGCGAGTTCTATACGCCGAAGTGCATTGTCAATTTGATTGCAGAAATGATTGAACCGTATGATGGCATTCTCTACGACCCATGCTGCGGTTCTGGCGGTATGTTCGTGCAGTCAATGAAGTTCGTGGAGGCACATCATGGCAACAAGAAGAAGGTCTCTATCTATGGTCAGGAATATACAAACACGACGTACAAGCTGTGCAAAATGAATCTGGCTATTCGCGGCATCTCTGCAAACCTCGGAGAAATGGCAGCGAACACATTCACCAATGACCAGCACAAGGACCTCAAGGCAGATTACATTATGGCAAACCCGCCATTTAATCAGAAAGAATGGCGTGGTGATAATGAGCTGATTGATGATCCGCGCTGGGACGGCTATGAAGTTCCGCCCACGAGTAACGCAAACTATGGCTGGATTCTGAACATTGTTTCAAAGCTCTCTCAGAACGGTGTTGCCGGTTTCCTGCTTGCAAACGGCGCACTATCTGACGATGGTACAGAGTTAAAAATCCGACGTCAGCTCATCGAGAACAATCTCGTCGAAGCAATCATCATCCTTCCCCGAAACCTCTTCTACACCACGGACATCAGCGTTACGCTTTGGATTCTGAACAAGAATAAAAAGGCTCGTGTGGTTGAAGAAAACGGTGAAGTAAAACGCTTCCGTAACCGTGAGCGCGAGATCCTTTTCATGGACTTGCGGCAAATGGGAAGCCCTTATGAAAAGAAGTATATTGAACTGACAGAAGAAGACCGTGCAAAAGTCACGGGCGTCTATCACGCATGGCAGCAGGAAGGCTATGAAGAAACTTATCAGAATGTGCCTGAATTTTGTTACAGCGCATCCTTCGATGAGGTTGCTGAAAAGGGCTTTACCCTTGTTCCGAGCCGTTACATTGAGTTTGTAAACCGCGATGAGAACATCGACTTTGATACGAAAATGAAGACACTGCAAAGTGAGCTTCGTGATCTGCTTGTTGCAGAAGAGAAGTCGAAGGCTGACCTGTTGACTGTGTTTAAGGAGCTGGGCTATGAAATCGAATTATGAACCCCTTGGTAAACATATTCAGCTTGTTGATTATCGGAACTCCGAGGAAGTCACCAGCACTGTTCTTGGCATAAGCATCGACAAAGAGTTTATGCCTTCCGTCGCAAATGTAATTGGCACAGATTTGAGCCGGTATAAGCTAATCAGCAAGGGATTGTTTGCCTGTAACCCAATGCACGTTGGGCGCGATGAACGTCTTCCGATTGCGCTCTATGAGAAAGACAGCCCCGCAATAGTTTCTCCGGCGTATTTCATGTTTGAGATTATTGACCGCGATGTCTTAAATGAAGAGTATTTGATGATGTGGTTTCGTAGACCGGAGTTTGACCGTGAGTGCTGGTTCATGACGGACGGGAGTGTTCGAGGCGGAATTACATGGGACGATCTTTGCCGTATAAAGCTCCCTGTTCCCTCCTATGCGAGACAATGTGAGATCGTCGAGTCCTACCGTGCAATTACCGACCGCATTGCTTTGAAGAGAGCGGAAAATGATAATTTAGATTCCACCATGCAAGCAATTTACAAAAACTACTTTGTTGACTTTACTCCATTCAAGTCTGAGCCTACCTGTGCTACAAAGCTCGGTGAAATTCCTGCAAGTTGGAGCGTCTGCAAATTCTGTGATCTATGCGATCTGCTAAACGGGAGAGCGTATAGTCAGGAAGAACTTCTCGACTCAGGTAAATACAGGGTTTTACGAGTAGGTAACTTTTTCACAAAAAATAGCTGGTACTACTCTGACATGGAGCTTGAGGACAACAAGTATTGCTATCCCGATGATCTGTTATTCTGCTGGTCGGCTTCGTTCGGCTTGTATATCTGGAATGACGTAAAAACGATTTATCACTACCATATTTGGAAAATTGATTTTTCCAAAACAGCCCCATATTACCGTGAATACATCTTTCTCTACTTAAAGCAGGAGCTTAATAAGTTAAGTAAAGAAGGTCACGGGAGTGTCATGGCTCATCTGACGAAAAGCGGCGTTGAAAACCTTGATATAGTCTCTCCACCAGAAGAAATTATCAAGCAATTTCACAATTCAATCATCCCGTTTATTGAGCATAAGAAACTTGTTGAAAAAGAGGTACAGCAGCTAACTGAACTTCGTGAGTCAATTCTGTCGAAGATGGTAAGTTAAGCCACTAAATTATCATTTATCCTCCGCTTGATTGCAATACGATCAGCGACAATTTGGTAGGCACGAACAACCTGATGCTGCTTTTCCAAACTCGGAACAGGAAGTCTCATCTTTGCAAATTCTTCCCACGGCATACTCCCTCTAACTCCGCCGACCGCAATAAACGCAGCTTCTCTATCAAATTCAGGTCGCATGAACCACATTTCCAAGTATTCCGGAAGAATTACGCTGGTATCTCTAACTCTGAATATCGGGTAGGCTGGTGACATTATAGCCTGATCGTAGTCCTTCAACCGGGCGATTGGGATTTTTGAATCTCTACTCACCTGCATTAGGCTCACGGCAAAATCGTCTCTACGGATTATTTTGTATTTGGTTAAATCCGTCCCGTTGATATTTGCAACAGAGTTGATGAAACACTTGTCAATACTCACTCCAATGAGCGTTGAGATTTTTCCATCGCTATTTCGTTCGTCTATTCTTTCAACAAGTTCATCTATTGATTTGTACATACCATTCCTCACCCTATGTATTTTCTGTGTGCCAGCTTGACGTTTTGCTGTTTGACCATAGCATAGTGCATGGTCGTGTCGATTTTCTGATGCCCTAAGAGCTGCTGGACTTGCTCTATGGGCATTC
>ENA-OOZD01001121-OOZD01001121.1-human-gut-metagenome-genome-assembly--contig:-NODE-1121-length-10567-cov-1.398782_pt1 | contig 10567 bp, 9 predicted proteins | sample MGYA00241186_ERZ501395 | MGnify/ENA primary metagenome ERZ501395 (study PRJEB25962, sample SAMEA2042730) | human gut metagenome | biome: human gut; feature: human-associated habitat; material: faeces... | reverse complement strand
AATGCAAGAACCTTTTTTATCTCTCTGCCAAACCTAAGCATTCTTAAAACAAAAAAGGAGAACAAAGTACTGCTTACCGTTGCAATATCACAACATCGATAACGAATGGGGCCAGCCATTCTATGACGGTTGATGTTGTAACACAGAAAGCAAGAACTGGAATTTATAAACACGAAAACAACCCAAAGAGATTTCTTTAGGTATTCGATATATTCCTTATCCCTGTCTTTGTTTGTGTTTTGGATTCTCACAGATTACTCTGATAGATCCTTTTCTTTTAATGATCTTGCATTTTTCGCAGATCGGCTTTACAGATGATCTTACTTTCACTGGAAATCCTCCTTCCGTAAATTCATTAAAATCTGCAGTTTTTTGAGCGCACAAATACAATATACTCACGCGTTCGGCTTATATATTATCACAGCAAAATATAAAATGCAAGCACTTTTTTGAATAAAATCACATTTTTTCATTTTCTCCCCCGATCATCCATTTATACTTCCCACTGCCAACATACAGCGTATAAAAATAATTCATTTCATGTGCATTTGCAGGCATCTTAGATATTCTTAGCTCTCAGAAATCTGCGTTATGAGCAGACTGTATCACTGTCTGAGCGAAGTTTGCAACGGAGCGAGTTTGAGAAGGCTGCTCATGCCTTTAGCAGATTTCTGAGAGGTTAGAATATCTTAGACCCCGAAACCGCACATGAAATAAAATATTTTTCTGAGCGTCCCCTTTTTCCCATTATAACACACTCCAAAAAATCCCAAAATACATGAAAGGACCACTCCACAGAGCAGTCCCCTCATAATATTTTCATGTTATACTAAACCCGCACAAGCAATCAGATCAGGCTGCCAACTTCTTAGCCAGTGACGCCGCACTAGCCGCATCATCAGAATATCCGTCAGCACCAATTTCCTCAGCAAAAGCTTCTGTAATCGGCGCTCCGCCAACCATAACCTTAATATTACCTCTGAAATCCGCCGCATTCAACGCCTCAACAGTCTCCTTCAGAGCCGGCATAGTAGTAGTCAGTAGCGCAGAAAGAGCAATGATCTTAACATCCGGATTCTCTTTATAGCACTCAATAATCTTAGCCGCCGGAACATCGACTCCAAGATCGATCACCTCAAATCCGGCACTCTCGATCATCATGGCAACCAGATTCTTACCAATATCATGAAGGTCACCGGAAACCGTAGCAATGATAACCTTACCAAGTGCACCTGTAGAACCAGATGCCAGATGCGGTTTCAGAACCTCAACACCTTTCTTCATAGCACGAGCTGCAACCAGCATCTCCGGAACAAAGATCTCACCATTTTTGAATTTCTCACCAACTACAGACATCGCACTGATCATACCATCATTCAGAATCGCAACCGGATCATCACCCTCATCAATGGCTTCCTGTACAGCCGGTCCTACTAATTTCGCTTTCCCTTTTTCTACTAATTCCGCAACTTCATTTATCTTAGACATAATCAAATCCTCCTGTTATTTCTCAATTTCAGATTCCAACCACTTAATTCATTTACACAGTTTCTGCAGATTCAACCTACTTCTTCTTTGTTGTACCAATTAAGCCTTCTCTGTAAGCCCCTATATATTCCATACAATAATCATCCAGACCAAGTAATGCTTCTGTTGCATAAACCAGTCCAAGCATATCCTTATTTGTCGGATCCATAATTCCACTGTCCAGTCCTGCATTCATTGCCAGTACCAGGAACCCGTAATTAATCAGCTTACGAACCGGCAGATTAAAGGAAATATTACTGATTGCTGCCGTAATATGAATGGTCGGATACTGCTCACGTACACTTGTGATCGTCTCAATATTCGTTGCAATACCATCCTCAGAAGTACAAAGCATCTCAACCAGCGGATCAATGTGAATCCTGTCCGGAGCAATTCCGTACTCTTTCGCTTCCGCCATGATCTTGTCAAAAACTTTCAGACGGTCTGCTGCACATTTCGGAATACCTGTATTGTCACTCAGCAGCGCAATTACCTGCCATCCCTCATTTCCCGGCTCAGCCATGATCGGGAAAATCGTATCAATCTTATGTCCCTCTCCTGATACAGAGTTAAAAATTCCAGGTTTCTTACAGAACTTATAAGCCTGTGCCAGAACATCCGGACTCGGGCTGTCAATTGAGATTGGAAGATCTGTAACCTCCTGGATACAGTCGATCATCCATTTCAATGTTTCCACTTCTTCCGCTTCCGGAACAGAAGCGCAACAGTCAATATAAGTAGCTCCGCTTTCCGCCTGAAGCTTTGCTCTTGCTTTAATAAATTCAGAGTCTCTTTTCGCGATCGCTTCTGCAACGATCGGGATAGAACCATTAATTTTCTCACCAATAATAATCATTTTCAAACACCTCCATAGCATCATCCTCTGCAACACCTATAAGTGCCAGGCAGATATTTGTATTCCGTTTTGCCACTGACAAATACCTGAGATCAGAACATAATCTGCCATGGAAGCCTTGTAGATTCAGATGCCTTAATGCCAAATTTCTCTTCATTCAGCTTGTCAATGGAATCACAGAGAGATTTATAAACACCCGGATAAACAGAACCAGGGCCACCCTGAGCGATACATGGAATAAAGTATTTGTTTCCACATTCTTCGCAGACACGACGTACCACTGCATCACAATTCTCATCTGTCCAGCCCTCAAAATCAACTGCACGATTTTCGATACCGCCCATGAAGCTGATCTTTCCGCCATATTTCCTGATCAGTTCCGGAAGATTATTGGTTTCCATACATCCCTGCCATACATCGATCCCCATCTCAATCATAGAAGGAACCAGTGTTGCTGCGTAACTGTCAGAATGATGGATAACCAGCTCAACGCCATGACTGTGATAATATCCGTAAATTTCTTTATATGGCTCAAGTAAAAATTCATCAAACATTGCAGGACTCATAAATGTACTGTCCAGTCCACCCCAGTCATCATGATGGAATAATGCATCAGGATGAAGGTTGGAACAGATACCTTCAGCAAGTTCCAGTTCCCACTCTGTCAGATATTTGATCAGATCATGCATTTCATCCGGATTAGTAATATAATAAACCAACGCATTACTGATCTCACACAGATGATGAGTCTGCTCAAATAATCCCGGTGCAACGAAAGCTGCTTTAAATGCCTGTTCTCCGTCAACTGCATCATACTGAGCCTTCACCATATCCCACTGATCCTGGGTAAATTTCAAAGACGGTGCATGTACATAGTCTTTCCAGTCTTCAATATCCTTTACCACGATCTTGTCAGGAGTATGTACAGGAAAAGAACCCGGAACTCCTTTCGGGAAAGTATTGGTTACCCCCCATGCATTCACTACATTTTCCTGTCCCGGCTGAAGCAACGGGTTTGTAAACATAAACGGATGAAAAAGAAGCTGCACTGCTTCATACTGATTAACAAATCTGTCAGGATTTCCGCCTTTTATAACTTCCAGCATATTCTGTTTCGGTGTTAACATATAATCTACCTCCTCATGCAATATGAAAATGCCCCCACATTCCCACATTGGTTTGTTTAATTTGTCGTTCTTTATCTCATTTCTGATGATTTTATTGTAGCATTTATACAATTCAAAATATATAATCAGATATGCGGATTTTTCACGCCCGCATTCCTACAAATTGTATGAACGCATCTCAAGTATTGTGCCAACAGTAACCGGCAGCCATATAATAAATTTTAAAATCAACCGTAAATACACTTGTAACACAACTCTAAACACTGTATAATTTTGTACATACAGATATCAGATTTTAAAAACCATTTGTGCCTGCACAATAAGACTTTTAAACCTGATTTATCTAAACATGAAGAAATACGGTTTATATAACAGATCAACAGATTCCGAATGTGTTACAGTAAATATTTAACAGGTGGTGAACGCAATGTTTTCAAAAAAATTATTAATACCTCTGCTATCGCTCAGCCTTCTTGTTACTCCTGCATACAGCAGTCATGCTGCTGAAAATGCAGAGGCCGCGGGAACATCCGTAGAAGGTCAGGGAATGCTTTCCCCTTCTTCATCTTCAGAGAGTTCTGAAAGCGTCTTTAACGGTTCCGGGGCAGGCACATCTTCAGAACCGGTCACAGATGAGAAACTGGAGACAATTTTAAAACAGGTTCAGAGTCAGCTTCCCGCTGAAAACGGAACCTGGGCTGTTTTCATATCCGATCTTGTAAATGGAACCGAGGGCAGTCTTAATGATCAGAAAATGCAGGCTGCAAGCCTGATCAAGCTCTATATCATGGGAGCTGTCTACGAGAATTATGATCAGATAACCGGACAATACGGCAGGGATTCTGTAGACTCCAATCTGTACTCCATGATCACAGTCAGCGATAATGATGCAGCCAATACCCTGACAACTTATCTTGGCGGCGGCGATTCCGTAGCAGGTATGCAGGCTGTCAACAGTTTCTGCCAGGCACATGGCTATGACCAGACTCACATGGGACGTATGCTCCTTGCCAGCAATGAGAATGATGATAACTACACATCTGTAGGAGACTGTGGTCATCTCCTGCAGGAGATTTATAAACAGGATACATCCGGCTACTCTGAGGTGAGAAGAATGGATGTTAAGAATCTGCTCAAGGCACAGACACGCTGTAACAAAATTCCCGCACAGCTTCCGGAAGGAGTCAAAACCGCAAATAAAACCGGAGAACTTGACAACGTGGAAAATGATGCCGGAATCATCTATGATTCCAAAAATGACGTAGTAATCGTATTTATGTCCCAGAATCTCTCAAGTGCCGGTTCCGCACAGAATACGATCGCTACCTTAAGCAGAACGATTTACGATTACTATAATTAAATAATGTACTCTCAGAGTACATTATAAACCAAAGGAGGGATTCACTATGAAAAAAAGAAAAAATATTGCAATTCCCATGATTCTTGCAGCTACGATTGCTGCTGTATCTGTACCCTTCAGCTCACAGATCGTTATGGCATCTGACACTTATCAGGTAGGTGTAAGTAAAGGGTATCTGGCTCTGCGCTCTGCCATGGCTTATGATTCCTCCAACGAGATCGGCGAGCTGTATTCCGGTGATACTGTTGAAGTTACAGAATATACCACCAGTGATTACTGGTACGTCTATTCTCCAAAACTGAACTTATCCGGATACGTAAATAACGATTACCTGTATTTCCTCTCATCACAGCCGACAAGTTCGTCCGGTTCTTATACTGTCAGTGTTGCCAAGGGTTATCTGGCTCTGCGTTCCGCAAAAGCTTATGATTCCTCCAATGAGATCGGACAGCTGTATTCCGGCGATACAGTTCAGCTTATCGACATCAGCGATTCCCAGTACTGGTACGTTTACTCTCAGAAGTTAGGAAAAAACGGATATGTAAATAAAGATTATCTGATTGGCGGAACAACCACATATGCCACCAGAACAGTCAGTGTTGCTACCGGTTATCTGGCTCTGCGCTCTGCGAAGGCTTACGACTCTTCCAACGAGATCGGACAGTTATATTCCGGCGATACAGTTCAGCTTGTGGATACAACTGATGCACAGTACTGGTATGTTTACTCCCAGAAACTCTGCAAATATGGTTATGTAAATAAAGATTATTTATATTAATCTTTTTCGTAACACTATAAACAGTTACGCTTCTTTACATTCACCATATACAACAAAACAGAAAGGACTCACAGTTATGAGCCCCAAACGACAGGTTAACCATAACATTCGTAAACACTTTAACACAATCATTTACAATATTTCACGTTACGCGGAAATTGCTCTTTCTATGGTAATTCTGCTGGTGATCGCACTGGCAGGCTTCCGGCTGATCATGGAGGTTGCAGATACTTCTATTATGTCCATGGATACAGAATTTTTCAGCACTTTCCTTTCCCAGGCTTTGTCTCTGGTAGTAGGCGTGGAATTTGTAAAAATGCTCTGCCAGCATTCCGCACAGACAGTTGTTGAGGTTCTGATGTTTGCCACAGCACGTCAGATGGTAGTCGAACACCTCGGGCCAGCAGAAACTCTTCTTGGCGTACTCAGTATCGCAGTTCTGTTTGCGATCCGCAAATATCTTATGACAGACAACGATGACATGAATGCTCATAACTGTCCGAAGAATACTGAAGAAAATTAAAGAAAACAAAAAACTGCATAGCAGATACGATCTGTAAATTCTACCGGTCGTATCTGATTATGCAGTTTCTTTTTATTTCCACATGCTGATAAACGGGCGTCTCAAAAAAAGTAATTTTATATGATATATTCTATAGTTATGGTTATCAGCATGATGGGCGCTTATTTAATAATTACCACTAAAGAACTTACTGTCCTTCGGCAGTTCATAGCCCTTGAAGTAAGAGTCAAAATCAACCTTCAGATAATTGCAGAGGTTGGCAAGCTCAACCATAGTGTTGTCATTTACAGGAATGCCATTCTCTCTGCGCTCTTTTTCTGCAAATACTTCCTTCTCACCATGAGTATAAATCTGCTCTGCGCCTTCTGCCTTTGGACTCTGACGAAGAGTTTCCAGATATTCGGAAAAATGTGCCCTGATATCATCTGCATTTCCGAAGATTGCAGGATCAATGGCAGCAAATCCATGACAGATACCTGTCTTGTCTTTAAATGTACAGCATTTATCAGAAGTAACACCCATGGAAAAGATGGAGCTGAAAATCTCGCAGAGCATTCCATAACCGTAACCCTTATGACTTCCGTTTACCTCTTTATTACCACCAAGTGGCATGATTCCGCCGCCCTTCTTGGCAACAATATTGGCAAGTACATCCGGGGCATCTGTGCTTTCCTGACCATTTGCTCCCAGAGCCCAGCCCTGTGGAAGTGGTTTTCCCATCTTATTATACATTTCCAGTTTTCCTCTGGTAACTACTGTTGTGGAGCAGTCAAAAAGGAATGGATAAGGTTCTGCCGGCATTGCCACTGCAATGGGATTGGAACCAAGCATTGCTTTTCGTCCAAAGGTAGGTACCATGATTGCTTCCGAGTTGGTACATGCCATACCAAGTAAGCCCTGTTTGGAAGCCATTTCCGCATAATATCCTGCAATACCGAAATGATTGGAGTTTCTTACAGATACAAATCCAACACCTGTTTTCTTCGCCTTCTCAATAGCTTTCTCCATTGCAAAATGGGAAATCAGCTGTCCCATACCGTCATGTCCGTCGATCACTGCTGATACAGGTGTCTCAAATACGACCTCAGGTTTCGCATCCGGATGGATGGTTCCCTTCTCAATTCCTTTATCATATCTTACCATTCTCTGCATTCCATGACTTTCAATCCCGTACAGATCTGCGGTAAGCAAAACATCCTTGATGATATTCGTCTCTTCTTCATTAAAACCAAATTTACGAAATACGTCGTGGCAAAAAGTATTTAATGTGTCATAACTCCATTTTACATATCCCATAACTGTAAAATCCCTCCATTCAAGTATTACTCATTCCGTTTTTGGTATTACCAATTTGTTAAGTTGATTATACCACCCTCATTTTCAAAGTGCAATACGTTTTTTATTTTTTTCAGTATTTCTTATGTTACTGTATTACTGTTCCCTGGTAATATCCCGAGACATGCAAGCCAAAATGTTACCGTCCACTCCGTTCACAGTAACATTCATTCCAGATTGCCTGTAGCAATTGGACATCTTCTCTTGTTTTTCTAAAACTGCCGTAATATACTATGTACAGGCAATCCTGCCTGCAGGATTGCCTGCTCATTTAATAAATAATAGATTACTGCTCACTTCCGCACCTGTAATATATTTCACAGAACAACTCTGCGGCGGCAGTAACAGAAAAGGAACATTACTATGATTCAGGATATCGCACCACACACTTACCACAACGAATACAAACCTTCTGCCCCGGATAAGAACAGTTTTATCCTTGCCTACGAAAAAGGCAGTATTCTTCTTCCACATCAGGAACGGGAAGCAGATATTTATTTTCCACGTTTTCAGGATTTGGAGGAAAAAGTTTCAGATCTCTACAGCAAGTACATTTATCTGTTTTCTATCGATGATCAGCGTTTCTATCTGATTCCGGAATTGGATACCACCCTTCTTCCAGATTACAAATTCCAGGATATACGAAATCTTCGGACAGCCCGGCCACAGCATCTGGCATTTGCAGGAGTTACAGGACATCAGCTTTTCCAGTGGTACAGCAAGCGCCGGTTCTGCGGCTGCTGTGGAAAGCCAATGCTGCACAGCCAAAAAGAACGTATGATGGAATGCCCTTCCTGCGGCAATCAGGAGTACCCTGTCCTGTGTCCTGCAGTAATCGTAGGAATCACAAACGGAGATAAAATCATTCTTTCCAAATATGAGGGCCGCAGATTTAAGCGTTACGCCCTTATCGCAGGCTTTGCAGAAATCGGAGAAACCATTGAAGAAACTGTTCACAGAGAAGTAATGGAGGAAGTTGGCCTTAAGGTAAAGAATCTCCGCTATTACAAAAGCCAGCCATGGTCCTTCAGCGGTACCCTGCTTTTCGGATTCTTCTGTGATGTGGACGGCGATGATACCCTGACCGTTGACCATGAAGAGCTCTCCATGGCACAGTGGGTAGAACGTGATAAAGTCCCAGATCAGGGCAATAATATCAGCCTGACCAAGGAAATGATGATGCTCTTCCGTGATGGAAAAGAACCCAGATAAACAATATTTTATATCAGAAAAAGCTCATAGAATATTTTTCCCTATTATGCTAAAAGGATACATACACGGTAATGTTACTGTGCATGTATCCTTTTCGTTTCTCTGTAAAATTGCTTCACTATATTCTCAAAAATATTTCTGATTACTCTTCACGCCGCACTCCCGCTGCCAAATCCACGGCTTCTGCGGCTTCCATTACATTCCTGCTCAAATTCTTTCAGTTTCCGTCTTGCTTCCGGTGTCAGATTTGTCGGAACTTCAATCTGTACAGTTGCATATTCATCACCGTGTACCGACGGATTATTCATTGCAACGATACCTTTGCCTCTCAGACGTATCTTCGTTCCGGACTGAGTACCTGGTTTAATGTTACAGAGAACGTCACCGTAAATAGTGTGAACCTTCGCCTCCCCGCCAAATACTGCTGTTGTAAATGGGATATTTACAGTTGTGTAAACATCTCTGCCTTCCCGTTTATATCCGGGTTTATCCTGAACGTTTACTTTCAGAAGCAGGTCACCGGCTTCACCTCCGCCGACTCCCGGATATCCTTTTCCTTTAAGTCTGATAGATTTACCGGATTCAATACCTGCCGGAATATTGACTTCGTAATTCTGGACGCCACCGTTGCTGCTCTGCAGGCGGATAACCTTCTTTCCACCGAAAGCAGCTTCATCAAAGCTGACAGTAACCTCTGCATGAAGATCCTCACCTTTACTGCTGTAAGAACCGCCAAAGCCGCCAGTTCCATTGCTTCCAAATCCACCAAAACCACTTCCATGAAATCCACTGCCACCGAAGCCGCTGCTTCCAAAACCACCGGATGATTTACTCTTCTTAAATCCACCACCAAAGATGTTCTTCAGGATATCATCCATATCTTCGCCATTCTCAAAATGATATTCATGATAACCATTGCCATCACTGTACGAGCCATGGAAACCGCCGCCAAAAGGATTGCCCTGTGCTCCGCCAAAGCCACTGCCAAAAGGACTTCCCTGTGCGTTTCCATAATTACCGGCACCTTCTTCAAAAGCAGCGTGGCCAAACTGATCATACAGTTTACGTTTCTTCTCATCACTCAGAACATCATAGGCTTCATTTACTTCCTTAAAATGCTCTGCTGCCGAAGCATTTCCCTCATTACTGTCCGGATGATATTTCTTTGCCAGTTTTCTGTATGCTTTCTTAATCGTTGCTGCATCTGCGTTTTTGTTCACGCCAAGAACTTCATAGTAGTCTCTTTTCAATATCATCACCTTCCCTCATAAACACATTCTAACGCAATCATTCCTGACTTCATATTTCTGCAATCCTCATTATGCAAACAACGGGAAGCCAAAAGATTTGACCTCCCGTTGCTGTAACTTAACATCTATTATCCTTCAATGGAGATGCTGTGCTTCTGTTCCACTGCTGGCTTTGCTTCTTTCTTCGGAACAAATAATGTCAGGATACCATGTTTGAATTCTGCTTTGATGTCGTCCTGATGTACTTCCTTACCTACATAGAAGCTACGACTGCAGGCACCTGCATAACGTTCTCTGCGGATATAACGTCCTGTCTCTTTTTCCTTCTCATCTTTATCCAGGCCTTTCTCTGCACTGATGGTCAGATAACCATTTTCAAGTGCTGCATGAACTTCATCTTTCTTAAATCCTGGAAGATCTACAACCAGTTCGTATCCGTTATTCATTTCCTTGATATCAGTTTTCATTACATGATTTGCTTTATGTCCATAAAGTTTCTTCTCTGCATCCTTCATTGCTCTGTCATCATAATAAAATGGAAAATCTCCAAAAAAGTCATCAAATAAATTTTCTCCAAAAATACTAGGCATCAACATAAG
>ENA-OOZD01001118-OOZD01001118.1-human-gut-metagenome-genome-assembly--contig:-NODE-1118-length-10594-cov-2.829965_pt1 | contig 10594 bp, 10 predicted proteins | sample MGYA00241186_ERZ501395 | MGnify/ENA primary metagenome ERZ501395 (study PRJEB25962, sample SAMEA2042730) | human gut metagenome | biome: human gut; feature: human-associated habitat; material: faeces... | reverse complement strand
TTTGTCAATGACGGACAACTTGCTATTTTTTGATTTTATTTCGAACTCACGTTAACATAAGTCATTCTTCCCATTGTATTCTTTTGTTTTTTACTTTATAACAAATGTAAGAGGAATGACCTATACTAAAAATGAATAACCATTAATTTGATGATGAAGTTATTACGCGCAGAAAGCAAGTAATATTCATTTCATATTTATGTAACAGAATTGTAACTTACATTTCCCAATAACGTTCACAAAGATTCAAGTATTCCATCTCAGGCTTGTTGCCGAACACCAATCCGAAGAAAGAGGTCTTCCTCCGCTTAATCACTTTTACCTGTTCCATTAAATCGCGGGATAAAGGCGGCATCTCGAAATCTGAGATCAATACGATATCCGATTCACGGAAATCATTTCCGTTGATGATATGCGCAGCTTCCCGAAGAGCCGGCTCTATATCCGTTCCACCGTCAAAACGTTTATTCAGAAACTCCGCCAACCTGGGCATATCCCGCCCCAAATCTTCAATCAATAACGATACAGCCTCATCCGAGAAATTGATGACATAACATTTCCGATGGGTTTTCTCCGTCAGTTGCGCTATAGCCAAAATAGCCGATTTGGACAAGATCTCTCTGTTTCCCTGCATGGAGCCGGAAGTATCCACACAGATAATATAGGGTCCTTGCCCCGAAACCTTATGCTTGTCATCCTTTACCGGTTCCGTTTCCTTGGACTGGTAATCGAACAGTTGCAATCTCTTTTCGGCATATCGTTCCATAAATACGGCACGCAGCGCATCATCCGCCAGATAGCAATACTCGACGGGCAGCAAACTGTTCAAATCATTTCCCAAAGTCACCCCTGTTATATCACTATGCGGAGAGTGCCTGATCAGCCTCTTTTTATCTACGCCCGACAAAGAATCGTATTTTTGTTGGTCCCGGTGCTTCTTGCCCAGCAGACGCGCCAATTGCCGGATAGCCGGATTGCGCTTCATCACTGTTTCATACGGAAGCATCCTCCGGTACAAATCAGGATAATTATGAAGCAGCCACTCCATGCGCGACCCCAACAGTTTGTTACCCGACTCCTTTCCTTGCTTCCGGATCAACAAATCAAAACCTTCACATAAACTGTTTATATGCATGTACTGATAGTCATACTCTTTGCGGGTAAGCAACTGATGCCATTTATCCAAAAAGAACTCCTTGGTCCGGGCCCCCTCTCCTCTCAGCAGAGAAGCATTCTCCAGCAAACTGATATAATAGTCAATATTCAGTTCCGCCAGTTCATACCTCTTTTTGAAAGCACCGCGCATCTGCTTCAAGTATTGCAAGAATGCCATATCCGGCAGATGTTCCGAAGAATAGAAAGCCTCCCACTCCGGAGTGTAGCGGGAATAATATTCCTGCAAAGAAGGTGTGGTACGCCGATAGTACATCAACACTTTCTCTTCCAGTTCGCGTTGACGCACCACCCCGTTGCTCACATCCTCCTCGTATGCTTTGAATGTCCTATCTTTCAGTTCCTGAGAATAGATCATCTTCAGATCTCTCAACCTTATATTCCTGGTTCTCTTTTCGGTACGCATCTGCCATTTCGTTCAAATCATTCTTATATCGGTCTATGGTATTCTTCTGGTGGCGAAGCATCCTCCGCATGGAAGCCCGCTGCCTTTCGCTGAGAAACAAATGCTTCTCATAATATTCCGTTTCCGCATCCAGCAGCCCGGACCAATCCTTCTCCACTCTGTCCAACGCTTCGGCCACCGATTTATATTTGGCTCCGAAATCCTCCGGCTCGGGTTCGGGCGGCGGTGGAGGACAATTCTCATAGCACATCAAGTGATATTCATAATTATTGATATAAATGGAACGAAGCCCTTTTTTCAGCGTATATATCTTATTACGCGGAACTTTGGCATGGAGTATGGAATCATATTTCTTCAGAATACAGCAGTTGGCTTTGTACTTGTCCTTATGCAGATAGAATAATTTACCGGTCTGATCCAGATGTTGATAGTCGGCTGCAAAAATAAGGAGGCGCTCTTTCATCCGGACGCCCTCTACCTGGTAATAGTAAGTATCGATAACCTGTATGCCCGGATCGTTCACTTCACGCAAACTGTGTTCGGACGATTGTCGGTCTTTCAGTTCTTCAATGTCCTGTTCCAGCCCTTTTATATTCAGCAGATAACCTTCGGCACTTTTCTGAATGGCAGCGTTCACCATCTCCTCTGCCGCCTCCATCTGATCCATCTCACTCCAAAGGCAATAGGACAGCAATGTACAGTCCGAAAGGCAGATAGTGTCCGATCCGTTCAGGAAAGCGGAAGCTTTCAGCAGCTTCACCATTTTCTTCCACCGGCGGTCCGACACATACAGAGGAGACGACACACCCCCCTCATTTTGTATCTGGAGGTTATATTGCTCTATCCGGTCTTTCAAGGCATGAATCACTTCGAAAATAGAGTAATGGATTTTAATGGCAGCCATCTCCTTTTCCCACCGGATGTATTCCTCATCGGTGATCTGCAGTTGCTCGTCCACCACCGGTTCCGTTTCATCCGTAGAGGAAATCATCCGGTCAAATTCTCCCATATCCTCAATGCCTCCCACCAGACAGCGAAGCAGGAAACGGTCCCACAAGGCCTCCAGTCCCTGTCCCTGGGCAGGCAGTTCATTAGAAGCGGCAATCAGCCCTTTCAGAGGAACACGGATGGAAAACTGTCCGTTACGGTATATTTTTTCATTGATAATGGTGAGCAATGCATTCTGAATGGCCGGTCCGGCTTTCCATATCTCGTCCAGGAAAGCAATGGTGGCAGAAGGCAGATAGCCATCGACAATACGCTCATACGTATCTTCGTCTTTCAGTTTGGAAATGGAGACAGGGCCGAATATTTCGTCCGGCGTACTGAATCGTGACATCAGATATTCAAATGCGGAAGCGTTGCGGAAGGCCAGTTTCAGCCGGCGCCCTACCATACTTTTAGCTACTCCCGGAGGGCCTAAAAGGAAAATGCTTTCCCCTGCCACAGCCGAAAGCAGAGCCAGAGCCACAATATGCTCCTTTTCAAAAACCCTTTCATTCAGTTGTTGTAACAGAGATGCTATACGAGGTTTCAATGTATTCATAAAAATTATCGACTAATGATGATCAACTAGTGGTGCATTAACCACCAACCACTCCTTGTTTTTTATGCAAATATCTGAAAAAAGGATGTATTTCTCATTAGAATGTATTTTTTCTTTTTGCAGAATTGCTGTTTTTTCATGATAGATTGGATAAGTTACAGTGACAAGGTTTATATCTTACACAAGCATGTAGTATTTTCTCCACTAAATTGCCTACCTTTGCAACTTCAACAACAAACAATGATTCCAAATGAAAACAAACTTGCTTTCCTCCGATAAAGACCCGATGGGAACTGCCATCGCCGATTATTTCAACCACAACAAAGCAGATAAGTTACGTGTATTTTCCTCACAGTTCGAGGAAGACGAAATACCCGTGAATCAATTATTCCGCCCTTATGACGAAATGCCGGAACTGGAACAGATTGCCTTACAAATGGCCGAAGGAAATATTCTGGACGTAGGAGCCGGAAGCGGCTGCCATGCACTGGCCTTGCAAGAGATGGGAAAAGAGGTATGCGCCATCGACATTTCCCCCCGTTCTGTAGAAGTAATGGAAAAAAGAGGGGTAAGGAATGTCCGTCAGATGAATCTTTTCGATCCGCATTTTCTAGAAACATTCGATACAATCCTCATGCTGATGAACGGATCGGGCATTATCGGGAAGTTGGAAAATATGGCAGCTTTCTTTCAAAAGATGAAACAACTGCTTCGCCCCGGGGGATGTATCTTGATGGATTCCAGTGATCTCCGTTATCTTTTTGAAGATGAGGACGGGAGTTTCCTGATTGATCTGGCAGGAGATTATTATGGCGAAATAGACTTCCGGATGCAATACAAAAATATAAAAGGAGATTCTTTCGACTGGCTTTATGTCGATTTTCAGACACTCAGCCTGTATGCTGCCGGGAATGGATTCGAGGCGGAGCTTATCAAAAAGGGGGAGCACTATGATTATTTAACCCGCCTTCGATGGAAGGGATGACACTTATAGAAAGATTCCGATAAACTTGTCGCATGATATTCAAATTCTTGGGGCAAGATGCTGCGTATCTTGCCCCAAGAAAAAAAATCAGGCCATTGAACCGCCTACTATATCCAACAGCTCATTGGTAATTGCCTGTTGGCGGCTCTTATTGTACATCACCGTCAGATCCTGCAACAAATCATTCGCATTGTCTGTAGCAATCTGCATAGCCATAGTACGGGCGGCATGTTCGGAAGCATTCGAATCCAGTAATACCGTGAACATCTTCATACGGAGTACCTTCGGGAGCAATTCCCCCATCACCACATCTACAGACGGTTCCACAATATAATCGGGTATCCTGCCTTTGTCCTCCTCTTTCTTCTCTTGTGTCAAGTCTATCGGAAGATAGGTTTCACGCGTCAGGACCTGTACTGCTGTAGAACGGAAATGGTTGTACAGCAACTCCACCTTGTCTATGTCACGATGCAGAAAGCGCCTCATCAAGTCCTCTGCCAAGGCGGCAGCTTCCTGATAGGAAGGTTTATCCGCCATATGCTGGAAATCGCCTTCGGCCTTGAATCCCAATTTCTTCACACCTTCCGCTACCTTTCGGCCTACCGGGTATAAAAGCACGTTCTCCATACCCAGAGACTTGTATTCATCCAGAATAACCGTCAGATGCCTGATGATATTTGCATTGAACCCGCCACACAGACTGGTATTGGAGGCAAACACGACGATAGCCACACGCTTCACTTCACGTTTCACAATGAAAGGAGACTCCACCTCACTATCCGCACTCAGAAAATTGGTCAGGATGTGATTCAGCCTTCGTTCGTAAGGAAGCATGTTTTCTATGGCAGCCTGCGCCTTATGCAACTTGGCAGAGGCTACCATCTTCATAGCCGAAGTAATTTTCCGCGTATTATTTACTGAGGCTATTCTTCCTTTTACTTCTTTCAGTGATGCCATGACTATTCGTTCACTTTAAATGGTTGAGCCGTATCAGCTGCTACTTTCTCTATAATTGCAGTTACATCATCATTTATCACACCGCTTGACAATACATCAAGCACATCTTTCTGATGGTCGGCACGCATCATTTCCAGGAATGATTTCTGGAAATCCTGCACCTTATGCAAGGGTACATCACGCAGCAAACTATGTGTACCACAATAAAGGATGGCTATTTGTTCTCCGACAGGCATCGGACTGTACTGCGGCTGTATCAGCAACTGGTTGTTCTTACGTCCCCGGTCGATAGCCATTGCCGTTACAGGATCCATATCACTGCTGAACTTGGAGAAAGCCTCCAGTTCGCGATATTGTGCCTGATCGATCTTCAATGTACCTGCCACCTTCTTCATGCTCTTGATCTGGGCACTACCTCCCACACGGGATACGGAAATACCCACATTGATAGCCGGACGGAAACCCTGGTTGAACAAATCGGTTTCAAGGAATATCTGACCGTCTGTAATGGAAATGACATTGGTTGGAATATACGCGGAAACATCACCTGCCTGTGTTTCGATAATAGGCAATGCAGTCAGTGAACCACCTGCCTTTACCTTGCCTTTCAAACTGGGTGGAAGGTCATTCATCTGTTCGGCCACTTCCTGCTGGTTGATAATCTTCGCCGCACGCTCCAACAATCGTGAATGCAGATAGAAGATATCACCGGGATATGCCTCACGACCGGAGGGACGACGCAGAATCAAGGATACTTCACGATAGGCTACGGCTTGCTTTGACAAGTCATCATACACTACCAAGGCATCCCGGCCGGTGTCACGGAAATACTCTCCGATAGCCGCTCCGGCAAACGGAGCAAAATACTGCAATGCAGCCGGATCACCAGCTGTAGCAGCCACCACAATCGTGTAGTCCAGTGCTCCGTACTCACGAAGCGTATTAACGATAGAAGCAACGGTAGAACCCTTCTGACCGATAGCCACATAAATACAATATACAGGATCACCTGCCTCATAATTGGCACGCTGGTTGATGATGGTATCGATGGCAATGGCCGTCTTACCGGTCTGGCGGTCACCGATAATCAGTTCACGCTGTCCGCGGCCAATAGGTATCATGGCATCCACAGCCTTCAGACCGGTCTGTAGCGGCTGATTCACCGGCTGACGGAAGATAACTCCCGGCGCCTTGCGTTCCAGCGGCATTTCATAAAGTTCTCCGCCTATCAGTCCTTTGCCATCGAGCGGCGCACCCAGAGGGTCTATTACACGGCCCAGCATACCCTCTCCCACCATGATGGAAGCAATACGCTTGGTACGCTTTACAATGAAGCCTTCCTTGATTTTATCCGTAGGGCCAAGCAACACAGCACCCACATTATCCTCTTCGAGGTTCATCACAATGGCCTTGATGCCGTTGTCGAACTCCAACAACTCGTTGGCTTCGGCATTGCGCAACCCATAGATACGGGCTACACCGTCACTGACTTGCAGTACCGTGCCAATCTCGTCCAACTGTACGCGGGTGTCAATCCCTTCCAGTTGCTTGCGGAGAATATCGGAGACTTCGCTTACTTTTATATTTTCAGACAACATCTTAGTATTTACTATTTTACAATTTACTATTTACTATTTGAAAGAACCCGAATCATATACTGTTTGACCTCTACAACTTACGCATCACAAGACTATTAAATAAGTAAATTGTAAATTGTCAAATCGTAAATCACACGATTCTTCTATTCTTATCAATGAACTGCTGTTTCACTTTCTTAAGCTGCGTAGCAATACTGGCATCCAGACGGAAGTCGTTGATGTCGAAGATAAAACCACCTTCAATGGAGGGATCCACTTCAGTCTGCAGCTCCATGCTGGCATGCAGCAGGGAGGAAGCACTGTCATGGATGCGCTCCCGCACTTCCTGGCTGACGGGAACGGCTGTTATCAGCTTTCCTACACCGATATGCTTGTCTTTCCGGTACAAATCCAGAAAACTCAGACAGATGTACTGGAGAAAGTTTTCCCGCCGGTTCTTCAACACCAGGGTCATGAAACGCGCAAACTCACGGCCCGCAGGAGCATCCCCCACAGCAGCGGTACAGATAAGTGTTAACTTCTCACGTATCGTCAGGATGGGGTTTTCCAATGCCATGCGCAAATCGGGATGTTTCCTGAAGCTACGGTCGAGCATACAAAACTCCTTGTACAGAGTATCTTCTGCCCCCATGCTCTTGGCATATTCCATCAATGCTTTCGCATAACGCATCGAAACGATTCCTATATCCATTTCTTTGAGAATTAATTGTTTTTACTTGCGGCCAGCACTTCATCCAGCATCCGGTCTATCATCTCCATCTGCTCATGTTTCTCGTCCAGATTCTTGCGGATAATTTTCTCGGCTATATCTACGGACAAGACTGCCACCTGGCGGCGAATATCGCGGATGGCCTCTTCCTTCTCTTGCTGTATCTGCTTTTTAACTTCGTCCAGCTCCTTCTGCGCGGCGGCTTCCGCCTGCTTGCGTGCTTCGACGATAATCTTGTCACGCTCATGCATCGCCTCCCGCAGAATACGTCCTTGTTCTTTGTTGGCAGCAGCAATCAACGCTTCACTCTCCTCTTTCAGTTTGGAGAGCTGGGCATTTGCTTCGCGTGCCACTTCCAAAGACTGGTCGATGTAGGTCTTGCGACCTTCCACCATCTTGGTGATAACGGGAAAACCGTACTTGGCAAGCACCACAAACACCACACCGAATGAAAGGAGCATCCAGAACAGCAGACCACTATCGGGTAATAACAATGACATAATTTTATTTACTATTTGACAATTTACGATTTACAATTTGGCTGCGCGGTGATGCTGCACGGACAAATTGTAAATGGTAAATGGTAGATTGTACATTATAAAAAGAATACCAATAAACACACAACTACTGCCAACAAAGCAACACCTTCAATCAAGGCAGCGGCAATAATCATGTTCATACGGATATCTCCGGATGCTTCCGGCTGGCGGGCAATGGCCTCCATAGCAGAACCGCCGATTTTACCAATACCTACACCAGCACCAATAACAGCCAAACCAGCACCAATGGCTGCACCCAGTTTACTAACTCCCACACCTGCCGCAGCAGCTTGCAATAATACAGATAGTAACATAACTTTCAGTTTTTAAATGGTTATTTTTATTAATATTTATATTCCCAATAATCGTATCACTTCACCGCCTTCTCCTTATGCTCTTCCTGCGCCAGACCGATGAACACGGCTGACAGCATGGTGAACACATATGCCTGGATAAAGGCAACCAACAACTCAAGTGCATTCATAAAGATATTGAACAACACCGATGCCACGGTCAGCGTTCCGTTCAAAGCAGGTCCCATACTGGCCGAGATGAATATCAGGCAGGTAAGCACCAGCATTGCCATGTGCCCTGCCAGCATATTGGCAAAAAGACGTATCATCAAAGCAAACGGTTTGGTGAAAATACCGAAGAACTCGATAAACGGCATCATGGGGACCGGTACCTTCAGCCACCAGGGCACATCCGGCCAAAAGATATCTTTCCAATAAGTCTTGGTTCCAAAGATATTCACGGCCAAGAAAGTACAGATGGCCAATACCATCGTAATGGCTATATTTCCCGTCACGTTGGCCCCTCCGGGAAAGAAAGGAATCAGCCCCATAATGTTGTTGATGAAAATAAAGAAGAAGGCCGTCAGCAAGTAAGGTGCGAATTTACGGTACTTCGGACCGACACAGCTCTTTATAATATCATCGTTCACCATCATGATAAACATCTCCATAAACCCGATGAAACCACCGGGAGCGGCACTTCCCTGCGGGTGCTTGCGATACCAGTGCGCCACACTCAAAATGATGAGAAGCAGCAATGCGCTGTTGATGAGCAAAGCCAGTGTCACCTTCGTGATGGAGATGTCCAACGGGCGTATTTCGTTTCCGGTGGCATCATACTCCACCAGCTTGCCTTCGTACTTGCTTCCTGCGGGAGCGATGGAAAAGCCTTCATAACTTCCACCGTTCTCCTCCAGACGTGAGGATAGAAAGGCATGCCATCCGGTGGTAGAGCTATGCACTATTACCGGCAAAGGAATCGTAACGTGAGTTTCGCCCCACGTCGTGATGTGCCATTCGTAAGAATCGCCGATATGCCCGAAGACAATCTCCTTCACGTCCACCGTATTCTCGGCCCGCACCGTGGCGGGTAGCAACATGCCCAGTGCCAGCAGAATTACAGTCAGTATGTTACGCAATCTTTTCATTGTTACTTTTCTTTTTCAGTTTCCGATTCGCCTCAAAAGTGAAGAAGAACCAGGAATCATAAATCAAATATATCAGATAGTTGGCTATAAACGTCAACAAAAACGCCCTGGCTTCCTCACGTACTGCAACGCAATAAACCAGCATCACAATCATGGAGACCAGCATTCTCATCACACGCATCAGCAGATAAATCTGCAACATTCGTCCTGGCATCCGGTGACGGCAGCTTTCGGTCATATTAATCATGAATACTCCGAAAACAAAGAAGAAAAGCGGAATCAGCGGATAACCGCCGAAATAGTGATGCGGATTTATCGAAAAATACGCCCAACCGCCTACAATTCCTATCAATACCGTCAAGAGCGCTGTATGCAATAAGTAGTTTCTCTTAGTAATAGTCACGCCAACAACCTCTATTTTTTAATTTTTAATTTTTTAATAGCCTATTGCTGTTCTATACAGACGGCAACCCTTCCGTTACTCATCTCCACGAATCCGCTTTGAATATCCAACTCATGTTCCTCACCGTCCGTTGCGTAAATCAATTTCCCCGTTCCCAACGATGATACAATCGGTGCATGCTGCGGCAGGATAGAAAAAGAGCCCATAGTGCCCGGCAATGTAACACTTTCCACTTCCCCGTTGAAGAGTTCCTTCTCCGGTGAAACAATATTCAAATGCAACTTTTTCATCATCAAAGCTCCCAGACTTTTAATTTTTAATCGTTTTTCCCCCTGCCTGCTCCAGTAGTTTCTTACCCTTCTCAATGGCTTCTTCAATGGTTCCCACATTCAAGAAAGCAGGTTCGGGCAGGTAGTCCACCTCCCCGTCAAGAATCATCTTGAAGCCTTTGATAGTGTCCTCAATGGAAACCATTGTACCTGGGACACCCGTAAACTGCTCGGCAACGGCAAACGGCTGTGAAAGGAAACGCTGCACACGACGTGCACGGTTCACCAACGTACGGTCGGCATCAGAGAGTTCCTCCATACCAAGGATGGAGATAATGTCTTGCAATTCCTTGTTGCGCTGCAATATTTGTTTTACACGTTGTGCCACTTCGTAGTGTTCTACCCCCACGATGTGTGGGTCGAGAATGCGTGAAGTAGATTCCAACGGGTCCACAGCAGGATAAATACCAAGTTCAGTAATCTTACGACTCAACACCGTGGTGGCATCGAGGTGGGTAAACGTTGTGGCAGGTGCCGGGTCCGTCAAGTCATCGGCAGGCACATATAC
>ENA-OOZD01001112-OOZD01001112.1-human-gut-metagenome-genome-assembly--contig:-NODE-1112-length-10666-cov-2.029309_pt1 | contig 10666 bp, 9 predicted proteins | sample MGYA00241186_ERZ501395 | MGnify/ENA primary metagenome ERZ501395 (study PRJEB25962, sample SAMEA2042730) | human gut metagenome | biome: human gut; feature: human-associated habitat; material: faeces... | reverse complement strand
GACCTGTTATAGGATAAACTATTCCGCTCATAACAGCCGAATATGTAAGATAAGCCTTGAACTTTGTTCTGCCTGCCATTGCTCCTGAAACTATAGTCGTGGCAGTTGAACAAAAGACCGTTGCGAACATAAGGAACACTCGCTTAGGCAGATCTCCTGCGGCTGCAAACTTTCCTGCTGCGAACAGGCTTGGCGTTCCGATAAATCCTACTATGGAGTCGCCATACAAAAAGCTGAAGCCGATAACCCAGAAAAGAACAGAGCCTATGCAGTAATCCATAAGGTTTTTCATTATTATGTTGCCTGCATTTTTTGCTCTGGTGAAGCCTGTTTCCAGCATTGCAAAGCCTGCCTGCATAAAGAATATCAAAGCTGTGCAGAGAAGAACCCACACGGTATCCAGAGATGAATACATTATCGCACTTCCTTTTTCATATTATTTCTTATTTTGCCACATGAACGTCTGCGTAACTGAAGTTATACCAGAACATCGGGCTTGGGTCATATGTGAACTTATCGCTTACTGCGTAAACATCAGATGATGTGTAAAGTCCAAGGTAAGGGCACTCATCAGCAAATATCTTATATGCGTCAGTATAGTAACCCATTTTCTCAGCGTCGTCTGTTGTCTGAGCCGCTTTATCAAGAAGTCCGTCTGCTTCTGTGCTTGACCAAAGTGTTTCATTCGTTCCGCCCTCGCAAGCGTTAGAGCCTGCATATAATGTCTTTAACATTCCCATAGGGTCAAGGAAGTCTGACATCATGTATGTGCCGACTGCGTTGTAATATCTCTCGCCGTTATCCTTTGTCTTGTAGCCGAACATATAGCTGAAGATATCGCTGTCAGGCACTTCCACAAGATTCATTGTGATAGAGCCACTTGCGTCTACCATTGACTTGAGAAGCTCAGCCTGCTTCTGCGTCTGTGAAGTCGTATAGAAATCAAACTCAAAGCCGTCAGGATACTTTGACTTTGCAAGACATTCCTTTACCTTGTCATAATCCTGAGTATAAACATCGCTTTCGGCGATAGTTGAATCCCACTTATCCTTATCCATATACATCATGGATTCGCTCATTGGAACAACAGCCGACTGCTTTGCATAATCGCCGCCGATAGTTGTTGTTATCTGGGAACGGTCGATACAATATGCAACAGCCTTTCTTGCCCACTCGTCATCAAACGGCTTTGAAGCTGTGTTGAATACGATATAGTTTGAAGTCGTTCCCTCGCATGAGAGGATATTGAAGTTCTGACAGCTCTGATATACAGACATAACGCTGTTTGACATACCCTCGACAAAGTCTATCTGTCCGCCCTTTGCCGCAAGTGCTAATGCGCTTTCGTCCTCGATAACGTAATATTCTACCTTGTCGATATCGAGAGTATCAGGGTCGCCCCACCAGTTTTCGTTCTTTTCAAGAACTATCTCGCTTCCTGATGACCATGAAGAAAGCTTATAAGGACCTGTGCCGACAGTCTTTCCGTCAGCAGTGCCATACTTGTCGCCTTGCTCCTCTGTTACAGACTTTTCGACTATAGTGCAGGCTGATGTTGCAGGAACATACTGCCATGATGAGTCAGGCTGCTTAAGATGAACTGTCAGCGTCCAAGTATCGTTGTCGGCTTCAAAGCTGTCAACGTTTGCAAAAAGATAGCTCATATAATAGTTGTCTTCTGTTACTCTGTTAAGAGAATAAAGCACATCGTCCATTGTCATTTCATTGCCGTCTGAGAACTTTACTCCCTGTCTTATTTTGTATGTGTATGTAGTATCGTCAACCTGCTCCCAAGATTCTGCAAGGGCAGGCTCAACTGTTGTGCCGTCATGTGAGAAGTTAAGAAGCGTGTCATAGCAGTCATAACCTGTAAGAGTTGCTGCCACGATAGTGAAGTCGGCAGGGTCAAATGATGACGGCTCCTGAGTATAGCCTACTCTGAGAACTGTCTCTGAATTTCCTCCTGAAGAACCTGAGCCTGAACCGGAACCTGTGTTGTTGAAGCAGCCTGTCATACAGCTTGAAACTGTTATTGCCAATGCAGCAGCGGCCGCGATCTTGCGTGAAAATTTTTTCATGATAACTTTCCTTTCTTCAAAAGATTTATTACATATCCGCAGCAGTCTTGCTGCGGTCAATGCCTAGCGGGAAATGACAGGCAACGTAATGCCCGTTTCCAATGTCTTTGAGCTTTGGCGTGCGGTTGTCGCACAAGCCCTCTTTGAAATATCTGCACCTGCCTGCAAAGCGACAGCCCTCGGGGATATCCACTGCGTTCGGTATATCTCCCTCCAGCAGGATATGCTTCTTATCTTCAAGAGGGTGTTCCTTTGGCTTTGCTGAAATAAGTGCCTGAGTGTAAGGGTGAGCAACGCTGTTATATACCTGCTCCACCGTACCCATTTCCATTACCGCCCCCAAATATCCCACCGCTATCCTGTCGCAAACGTGACGGACAACGTTCAGATCATGGGATATAAAAAGTATCGTCTGCCCTTTATCCTCTTTCAAGTCCAGCATAAGATTCAATATCTGCGCCTGCACAGAAACATCAAGTGCCGAAACAGGCTCGTCTGCAAGAATAAAATCAGGCTCCAGCATAAGCGCCCTTGCTATTGCAAGCCTTTGGAGCTGACCGCCCGAAAGGTCTTTAGGATATCTTGTGAGCAAGTCCTCCGGAAGCGCTATATACTCCATAAGCTGTTTTATCCTCGCCTTGTAGACCTCAGGCTTTATCTTATGCACCTTTGCAGATTCTTCAAGGCTAAAGCGTATAGTCTTTTTCGGGTCAAAGGAAGCAAGAGGGTTTTGAAAGACCATTTGCATTCTTGAACGCAGCTCCTGCTGTTCCTTGCGGCTCACATGAGTTATGTTTTTGCCGTCAAAATATATCTCGCCTGAATCAACGTCGATAAGCTTCAGAACGCATCTTCCTATGGTTGATTTGCCCGAGCCGCTCTCGCCTATTATGCCGAATATCTCGCCTTTGTATATATCAAAGCTAACATCATCAACGGCGTGGATATATCTCGTCTTTGCCTTTGCAAGCTTGTAATTGTCAAGGCAGAAATACTTTTTCAGATCTCTGACGCTTATAAAAGGCTGTCTGTCTTTTTCTTTGCTCATTGTGATGTCACCTCCCGCCACTTGAAGCAAGCTGTGCTGTGTCCCTCAGACACATTTTCTGTAACAGGCACGCAGCTTCTGCATTTATCGTCAGCATACTTACATCTTGGTGCAAAGGCACAGCCCTTGAACTTTTCATACAGAAGCGGAGGACTGCCAGGTATGCTTTTCATTCTTTTTTCTGTGTCGCTCTCTCTTGGATTGCTTTCAAGGAGCGCCTTTGTGTATGGGTGAGCAGGGTGGTCGAAAATATCCACAACGCTTGCGGTCTCAACGGCCTTTCCTGCATACATCACAGTCACGCTGTCGCAAATCTCAGCCACAACACCAAGGTTGTGAGTGATGAATATTACCGACGTTCCGCTTTCCTGCTGGAGCTTTTTTATAAGCTTTAGTATCTGCGCCTGGATAGTAACATCAAGCGCCGTGGTAGGTTCGTCTGCAATAAGAAGCTTCGGCTCGCATATAAGCGCCATTGCTATCATTATTCTCTGTAACATTCCTCCGCTCATTTCAAACGGATACTGCTCGTATCTTTTCTCCGCAGGTGTTATGCCTATCTTTTCAAACATCTCGATGACCTTTTCTCTTGCTTCACGGCGATTTAAGTTTTTCTTCGCCCTTAGCATTTCTGCTATCTGCTCGCCTGCTTTCATGATAGGGTCAAGGGAAGTCATAGGGTCTTGGAATATCATTGCGGCTGTACTGCCCCTGAAATCACGGAGCTGCTTTCTGTTCATTGCAAGAACGTCTTTCTCACCGCTGTCATCTCTTATGTAGATATCCCCTGCATATCTGGTGGTCTCCTCGTTATGGAGCCTTATGACCGACTTTGATGTTACGCTTTTTCCGCAGCCGCTTTCGCCTACGATACCGTGTATCTCCCCTTGCTTCACTTCAAGGTCAACGCCCTGAACGGCGTATACGATACCTCTAACTGTCATAAAGTCTACAGAAAGGTCTTTTATTTCAAGAACGTTTCCTTTTTTCATCTTTTACGCCTCCCCGTTTGCCTTAACTGCTGAAAGCTTCTTTATACCGTGTTTCTTTTCGTATTTCTTGAATGACGGAAGCTTTCTTGATGACGGGTCGAGATAGTTCTGAACACCGTCGCTGAAAAGGTTTATGGATACTGTTACAAGTATTACGCATATTGCAGGTATAAAAAGCAGTGCCGAGCTATTATAAAGATTGCCCATGCCGTCACGGAGAAGCGTTCCCCAGTCGGCATTCGGAGCCTGAACGCCAAGTCCCAGAAAGCTCAGAGTAGCCATTGATGTGATAGCTGTACCGATATCAAGTGTGAACTGCGATATCATAGGTGTGATGATGTTCGGCAGGATATGCACGAAAATTATCCTTGCGTCTGAAAAGCCCATTGATTTGCAGGCTTCAACATACACCGCCTTTTTCTCTGTCATTATCATTGATCTTGCGGTCTTTGTTGTAAGAGGGATATAAGAAATGCCTATGGCGATGATACCTGTCATCATGCCCTTTCCCATTACCGCAATAAGGATAAAGGAAAGAAGAAGTGGCGGTATTGCACTTATAACGTCCCACACCCTCATTACGATACTGTCAAGAGGACCTCTGTAGTATCCGCAGATAAGCCCAAGAGGAACACCTATGACTACCTCTATGGCAACTATAAGAAAGGCATTCAGAATGGAAGTTCTTGCACTGCATATGAGCCTTGAAAAAAGATCTCTGCCAAGTCCGTCAGTTCCGAAAATGTGTCCCTCAGAAAAGGCGGGTGCATATATGGCATTCACGTCTGTGGCAAGAGGGTCATACGGTGCGATAACGCTTGCAAAGAGCGATACGAAAACTATGACCGCAAGGAATATTCCCGTCACCGCCACAACAGGTGTGAAAAACGTTCCTGCTTTATTTTTCTTCTTCATTAATAATCCCACCTTATTTAAGATCAACTCTCGGATCAAGAACGGTATAAAGTATGTCGATAACAAAACTCATTACAAGATAAGCTCCAAGCATGAAAAGCACAAGTATCTGAACTATTGGAAAATTGTTTTCCTCTATCGCCGATATGAGCAGACCGCCTATACCGGGAAGAGAAAAGACCTGCTCAACTATTACTGTCGAGCCTATAGAGCCTGCTATCATATATCCTGCAACTGTTATAACAGGAATAACAGCGTTGTGAAAAGCGTGCTTGTAGGTTATGTTGCTTTGCTTTAATCCCTTTGCAGCCGCTGTTGCGATATAAGGGGATTGAAGCTGATTTATCATGTTGCTTCGTGTGATACGTCCAAGCATCGCAACGAACGTCAGCGCCATTATCAGGCTCGGTATCATTATACGCTGTAGAAACTCTCCGAAATTTGTATATGTTCCGATAAACGAATATCCAGGAACGTACTTTGTCATGAAAATAAGTATCAGTATGCTTACCAAAAATGACGGCGCACCTGAAAGCACAAGCATAAGTCCCGAAATTGCTGCGTCTGAGGGTCTGCCTTTTCTCAGCGCCGCTGCAACTCCCATTATAACAGCTATCACTGAGCCTATGACGGAACTCATTATCACAAGTCCGAATGTTATTGGAAGCCTTGACATTATAAGACCTTTTACGTCCTGACCGTCAACATAGTCTGTGCCGAAGTCGCCTGAAAGAACTCCCTTTATCCACCTGAGATACTGTATATGCACAGGGTCGTCAAGGTGATATTTTTCTGTAAGAGCCTGCCTGAGTTCAGGAGTGGATTGATTGTTTCCTATCATTACTGTGAGAGGGTCTGCGTCTGACATTCTCAGAACAACGAACACCAGAAAGGATACCAAAAACATTATGACTATCATTGAAAGCAGCCGTTTGATTATAAATCTGAACCTTTTCACTTTACATTCCTCCTATATTTACAGCTGCGCTTTGCAGGATTTTCTTGTTTAACTTTCATTTTGCTTTTTGAAAATAATTTACTCCACGAAACTTTTCTTTCGATATACCTATGATATATCCTGTAGCAACTACAACTGCAATACTAAAAATCAGTCATTTTATATTTTATATATAAACTTTTTATTAACGCAAGCTGCTTTTTCAACTTACAGAAAATGTTGCATGAATAAAGTAATTTTATATCCTGCATTTTGTTCATATTCACAAATGTAAGAAAAGCGGGGGTGCTCCAAAGCAGAAGCACCCCACAAATGAAGATTTGGTAATCAGTAGAAAGCTTAGTCCTCGAACATCTTTCTTGCAGCGAAGCATATCATCTCGGCAGTGAGATCAGTGCCGTATTCGCTTACGTCGATCATAAGATGTTTGTTGTCACGGTCACCACGATTTTTGCCTGTGACGTATTTATAATAGTTGTGGCGCTGGCGGTCAACACGTTTTATGAGCTTGTCAGCCTCCGGCCATGAAAGGTCATAAGTCTCACACATATGCTTTATCCTTGCTTCCAAAGGCGCATAGAGAAAAACGTTCATGTGGTTTGGATATTCTCTGAGAACATAGTCTGCACATCTGCCGAAGAATATGGCGGATACACGCTTGTTTGCAAGATCTCTGATGATATCGACCTGCGCTTTTACAGCCTTGTCGGAATAAAACTGCGTTGATGAGCCGTAGCCAAATGACTTCAGCAGGCGGTCAGCGTTCTTGTCAAGCATTTCCTCACTGTCAAGAAACGAGTCACGGCTTATGCCTGCACGCTCCGCCGCCATATCTACAAGGTCCTTGTCATAAAACTCCACGCCAAGCTCAGCAGCCGCCTTTCTTGCGACCTCTCTTGCGTTGCAGCCGAACTCACGGCTTATGGTAATAATAAACTTTTTCATAGTCTATGCTCCTTTTTTATTTATGAGATTTTCTTTCGTGGCGGCTATCCGCTCCTGTCTGGCTTTTATCTGAATCTTCGGCAAATTCCAACCGAATTTCACCGACATGAGCCTTAGGGAAAACGTCACCGCAAGGCTCACCATGCAGGCAGGCATGAATGACATCATGCCATAGCAAAGCAGAAAAGCCGCTGCACCTGTGGCAGAAGCGCAGGCATAAATGTTGCCCACAAATATCTCAGGTTTCTTGTTCACGAAAATATCCCTGAGAACTCCGCCCCCAACGCCTGTTATAACTCCTGAAAACACAAGCAAAAAAGTGTTGTCTGACACGCCGCTCCTCATTGCCGCTGTTATACCTGTAACAGTGAAAATGCCAAGACCTATAGTATCGAGCATGAGCATTGCAGTATCATAAAGCTTCAATGCCTTGCCCCCCAGGTCGCCTTTTACAGCCAAGGCAGCAAACACAAGCACCGATATCAAAGCCGCCGCACTCATCGCAAGGGGGTCACGAAACGCCGCCACAGGGTGACTTCCGATGACGATATCACGCATTATCCCACCGCCCACAGCCGTTGTCACTCCTATTATTATAACGCCGAATAGGTCAAAACGCCTTTTTATCGCTGTCAGCGCACCGCTTGCCGCAAACGCTGCAGTGCCGATAAGTTCAAGTATCGCAACGATAACGTCAAAACGCTCATTCATTCAACGTCCCTGCCTGCATATTTGTGTATCTTCCGCACCGCCGTCGCTTGACTTATGCCAAGCTTCTGTGCCACAGCCACAGATGTTCTGTATTTTTCATAGGCTCTCATCACAAGTCCGCTTTCGTAAAATTCAAGCATATCCTTTAGGGAGGCATTCTGTGCAAATACCTCAGACGAACCGCCTGTTATCCTGTCAGGCAAGTCGAAAACGTCCACCTTTTTCTTCTCGGTAGTAAGAACGATACGCTCGATAGTCCTATGCACCTCGTCGATATTTTCTTTCCAATCATATCCCAACAAACAGCCCATGGCACGAGGGGTGAACTCAACGCTCCGTGAGTATTTCTTGTTTGCCGAGCCGAGATAATAGTCGATAAAGCTTTTAAGATCCTCCGCACGCTCGCCAAGAGAATACATCTGCACCTGATAAGGCTCGAACTCGCTTATAAACTCCTCCGACAGCTTGTCAGCACCTTTAAGCTCCTCCACCGAATGTTCAGAAAGCCCCACAGGCACAATGCCTGCTTTTGCGCATTTTTCAAGGACTGCCCTTTGAAGCCTAGGCGACAGCCTGTCTATATGCTTTATTATCACAGCGTAAATGCCCGAAAGCGGCGATATCATCGACCCCTCTCCAAGAAGCTCCTTTTCTATGACTTCTTCCCCGACAGGTGCGCAGTCATAGGTGTAAAGCGTTCCTTTTTTGCCGTATATAGTGGAAGCAAGATAGCTTTTGCCGCTTCCTGTGGGACCATAGATGTAACACGGACAGCCTGCGTCACAGAAAACTCCTGCAAGCCGCCTTGCGTCTCTTGAACGGCTGCTTTGGGCGATATAACGCTGTCCGCCGTCACGTCCTGTCATAAGCTCTATTTCATCAAGAAGCTTTTTGTTCTGATACTGCAAAACATTGTAACGCTCCCGCAGGTCGTCAAAGCCTGTTATCTCCCAAGAGGAATAGCTTATTATCATCTCAAGCTCTCCGTCCTTGAATACCGGTATTCCCGTGACGAAAGTTTCGTCATTGTCAACGCCTTTTTGTACTGTTGTGACACGCTTGCGGCTTTCAAAAACCATTTGCGTCACGCAAGGGGAAAACATCTTCATCATTTCCTCTGAGCCTGCGAATTTACCTATTATGTCAGAGCCTTTTACGCTTCTGCCGCTGAGATAGGAGTTTGAAACAAATCTGAACACTCCGCTGCTGTCGGCAATAGTCACTCCTGGGTGGATACTTTCGAGAATGTGCCCTAGCTGCTCATAATCCATTTGTCTGCACTCCTTTCTGCGGCTTTATAGTTTACACATTAAGTATCTTTGAGAAGAACTGCTTTGCACGGTCGCTCTTAGGGTGCTTGAACACTTCCTCAGGAGTGCCGTCCTCGATAACATAGCCGCCGTCCATAAAGCAGACTCTGTTTGCTGCCTCTGCCGCAAAGCCCATTTCGTGTGTGACAACTATCATTGTCATTCCTGCCTGAGCCAGGTCTTTTATAACGTTCAGAACTTCGCCAACGAACTCAGGGTCAAGGGCGGAAGTCGGCTCGTCAAAGAGTATGACCTCGGGCTCCATTGCAAGGGTCCTCGCAATAGCCACACGCTGCTGCTGACCGCCTGAAAGCTGAGTAGGATAAGCGTCTGCCTTGCCGTCCATTCCAACTCTCGCAAGAAGCTCCATGGCTTTCTTCTTTGTTTCTTCCTTGTTAGCCTTTTTAACCTGAACAGGACACTCCATGACGTTTTCAAGCACTGTTTTGTGCGGCCAAAGGTTGAACTGCTGGAACACCATTCCAACGTTCTTTCTTATGACCTTTGCAGCCTTTTCGTTGAGCTTTTTGTTGTGCTTGTCCTCGTCGATGCCCTTTAGGGAAACTCCGCCTATATCTATCTCGCCTGATGTCAGCTCCTCGAGATAGTTCAGGCATCTGAGAAAAGTGCTTTTGCCGGAGCCGCTAGGGCCGATAACGCTTACCACCTCGCCTTTGTAAATATCCATATCTATTTTTCTGAGGACCTTAAGCTCCCCGTAATTCTTTGCCAGATCGTGAACCGATATAACAGGCTTTCTGCTTTCAGCCATTGTATTTTACACTCCTTTTTCGTCAGATAGCAACACGGTTGTTGTGCTTTTCTATACATCTTGATGCGAACTCAATAACAAGGTTCAGCGCCCAGTAAAGAACGCCTGCACAGATATAAACTATCAGAGGGCTGAAAGTTATACCGATAGCCTCTTTTGTCATCATTGTCATTTCTGCAACTGTGATGATAGAAAGGATAGATGAGTCCTTAACAGTCTGAACAAACTGTCCTGTCAGTGACGGAACGATTATTTTCAAAGTCTGCGGGAAAATTATTCTCACCATTGTTTTAAATCTTGACATTCCCATTGCATATGAAGCTTCAAACTGTCCCTTTGGGATAGCGCTGACGCCGCTTTCAAGGATAACTGCGGTATAAGCCGCTGTGTACATTCCAAGAATTATAACGCCTGTCGAGAACGCTGAAACGTTCAGACCAAGAGCAGGGAGTCCGTAATATGCGAGATATACCTGCACCATAAAAGGGGTGCATCTGAATATCTTTATAAACGCCCTTGCGATAAGCTCAACAGCCTTGTTTTTTGAAAGGCACATATAACCTACCGCCGAGCCTAACACCATTGCAATAAGGATAGACAGCACCGATATTGCCGCCGTTGTTCCAAGACCCTGCAAAAGCAGCGGAAGCGCTATTTCTGCAACGTGCATAAATTCGTCCATATTATTGCGCCTCCTTATCTTCTTTCAAGTCTTTTCTTCTGAAGCTTTACAAGTTCTTCAAGTCCTGCGCAGATAACAAAATACATAACTGCGATAGCAATATAGAAAGGCAGGTTTATGTATGTCTGCGTAACAAGACGCTGAGCCGTTCTTGTAAGCTCTACGATTGCCAATACAGAAAGCATCGGCGAAACCTTTATAACGTTTATGAACTCGCTTGTCCGCTGCGGCAAAGCTACCATGAATACCTGTGGG
>ENA-OOZD01001110-OOZD01001110.1-human-gut-metagenome-genome-assembly--contig:-NODE-1110-length-10675-cov-2.106780_pt1 | contig 10675 bp, 7 predicted proteins | sample MGYA00241186_ERZ501395 | MGnify/ENA primary metagenome ERZ501395 (study PRJEB25962, sample SAMEA2042730) | human gut metagenome | biome: human gut; feature: human-associated habitat; material: faeces... | reverse complement strand
CTACGGTATAACAATTATATTGAGGCATTGATAGAATTATATTTATCATAAATTATGTGCAATTACTTGCGGGCGTCCAATGAACGCCCCTACTTAATTGTCACAACTCCCAACTCAACTTGATTATTGATTCTGGGGATGAATACGGGGTTGCTCAGACCTGCGCAGACAATCATTTTTGTGCCGTCAAGGTCAAATTCGCCTTTGTCATATTTCGGAAAAAGTCCCTGATTCGGAGCGATTACTCCGCCGATGAACGGCAATTGAATCTGTCCTCCGTGGGTGTGACCGCAGACGATTAAGTCTATGTCGGTTTTCTTTGCGTCCTCGGCAATGTATTCGGGCTGGTGGTGCAGAAGAATTGTGAAATTGTTCTTTGCTTTTTCGGCAAATTCTTCCCACAGCGTTCTTGACGGAACATCGTCATCGGGAGTGTAGAACTCATAATAAGGGTAGTCGCTCATTCCGCCGATAAGCACACTCTTGCCGTTTTTGTTGAATTTTATGTATTCATTATCAAGCAATACAGCGCCTGTTGAATTTGTTTCGCTTTTAAAATCCGTTCCGAATTTGGCGGCATTGTCACGCTCATGGTTGCCGAGACAGCAGTATGTTGGTGCAATTTTTGAAAGCTTTTCAAGCACATCTTTCATCTTCGTTGTGTCGGGATCGCCACGGTTGACCATATCTCCGCAAACTGCAATAAAATCGGGATTTTGTTCCTTTACAAGCTCTGCAAGGTCTGCGTTCTTTTCTCCGTATTCCTTGTTGTGCAGATCCGTGATGACAACAAATTTCAGCTTTGCGTCGTTCTTAGTATTGTTTACACAGTAATTTGTGATTGCAATTGTGTTGTCACAGTAAACGCCCCATATTACGAGAGTCACAAACAGCACAAGTATTATTGCTCCGAGGATTATCGAAAATTTTTTCATTCAATTCACCGCTCATATTAAGTATGGTATTATTTTAGGCTCGTTTTGTGCGGTTGTCAACAAATGTGTGTCGAACAAGTCTGATTATTACTGTTCCTTGTGCTTTGATTGTCGGATTTTGAGTTAATTTAGGAATTGCTTTGTTTGACATTCCTTTTGCACTGTTGTATAATAAATCATAATTGTATTTATATGTTACTCGGGAAATTTACACAAAGTTAAACAGAAGAGGTATGGGTTATGAAGAAGATTAATTTGCGTAAGATGTTTCTGGCTCTCGCAGATGTGTTTATTATCGTTGTCAGCGGTATTCTTGCAAATTATATTCTCTTGCTTGTTGGCTACATAGGTGCTGCTTCAAGCAAAGGCTTGTTGAGCTATATTGTTATTGATCTTGTCATGTGTCTGTTTACGCTTTATATAAGCGGAACATATTCAAAATTGTGGCGATACTTTAACGCAAAGGACTATATTGTGTGCGGAATTGCCATCTTTTCGGGGTTTACGCTCGGCTTTGTAATCTCGTTGTTTTTGCAGATTCCGCAGAGAAAGATTTTTTGTATAGTACATTTCGCAATAGCCCTTGTCGGAATTCTTGCATTCCGTTTTGTTTTCAGAAGGGCTTTTCTTGACCTTACCGAGGCAGGAAGGGCAGAGGGCGGAGAGCGCACCCTTATTGTGGGCGCAGGCAATGCCGGCAGAATGATTGTTCGTGAAATTCACAATGCGAAAGAGCAGAATGATGTTAATAATCCTTCAAAAAGCATCATTCCGGTATGCTTTGTCGATGATGATTTGAAAAAGCTGAATCAGAAAATCGAAGGAATCCCCGTTGTCGGAACCTGTCCCGAAATTGTTAAAATATGTGATGAATACCGCATAGACAATATTATTGTTGCAGTTCCGTCATGTGAGGAAGATGAGAAAAGGAAGATTCTTGACTACTGTTCCGCAACAGAGTGCAAAATCAAGATTATTCCTTATCTCGGTGAGCTTTTGTTTGATGACGGGCATACACAGCTTATTTCACAGGCAAAGGAAATCAAGATTGAGGATCTTCTCGGAAGAAAACCCATTGAGTTTGACCGAAAGGAGATTCATGACCTTATCAACGGAAAGATTTGTCTTGTTACAGGCGGCGGCGGTTCAATCGGCAGTGAGCTTGTAAGACAGATTGCAAAGAATGATCCAAAACAAATCATCATTGTTGATATCTACGAAAACAACGCATATGACATTCAGCAGGAGCTTGTGCTTGAATACGGCACAAAGCTTAACCTTGTAACGCTTATTTCATCGGTTCGTGATTACGATAAGATGGAGCTTATCTTCAAGACATATCGCCCCGAACTCGTATTCCACGCTGCCGCTCACAAGCATGTTCCGCTTATGGAAACCGTTCCCGAGGAGGCTGTAAAGAACAACATCTTCGGCACATTCAATGTTGCAACCCTTGCAGAAAAGTACAAGGCAAAGAAGTTTGTTATGATTTCAACCGACAAGGCTGTTAATCCGACAAATGTTATGGGCGCAACAAAGCGTGCGTGCGAGATGATTATTCAGTACAAGGCGCAGCACAGCACAGATACCGAATTTGTAACAACAAGATTCGGTAATGTTCTCGGCTCAAACGGCTCGGTTATTCCGCTGTTTCGCCGTCAGATTGAAAACGGTGCGCCCGTTACCGTAACACATCCCGATATTATCAGATATTTTATGACTATTCCCGAGGCTGTTTCGCTTGTTCTTGAGGCAGGTGCAATGGCAAAGGGCGGTGAGATTTTTGTTCTTGATATGGGTGCTCCCGTCAAGATTACAACCCTTGCCGAGAACCTTATCAGAATGTACGGTAAGGTTCCGTACAAAGATGTTCCGATTATTTTCACGGGACTTCGTCCGGGTGAAAAGCTTTTTGAGGAGCTTCTTATGGACGAAGAAGGTCTTAAGTCAACACAGAACAAGAAAATTTTCATAGGAAATCAAATTAAAATAGACGAAACAGATATGCTGTCAAAGCTTGAGGTTCTCAAAAAGACCGCAGAAAACAATGACAGTGAAAAGACAGTTGAACTTTTGGCAGAACTTGTACCTACTTTTTGCCACAAGGTCAATGATTAACCAAAAAGGAGAAATTTTATGTGCGGTATTGTAGGTTATGTAGGACCTAAGGATTGCAGTGAGGTGCTTGTTAATGCTCTCACAAAGCTTGAATACAGAGGCTATGACTCGGCAGGTATTGCGGTTTTTGATAACGGAGAAATCAAGACCGTAAAGACCAAGGGCAAGCTTCAGGACTTAAAGGATAAGCTTGCAGAGGTCGGCACTCCGAAAGGTCATGTCGGCATAGGTCACACCCGTTGGGCAACCCACGGTGAGCCTTCGGATGTAAACTCACATCCACACAGCGGTACAAGGGTTACAATCGTTCACAACGGTATTATTGAAAACTATATGGAGCTTAAAGACTTCCTCATCTCAAAGGGAAGAACTTTTTTAAGCGACACAGATACAGAGGTTGTTGCTCAGCTCCTCGACTATAAATACAACGGAAATCCTCTTGAAACAATTGACAGCGTAATGGCTGAGCTTAAGGGTTCGTTTGCACTCGGAATTATGTTCAAGGATTTCCCCGACAGAGTTTTTGCGGTTCGCCGTGAAAGTCCTCTTATCGTAGGCGTTGCAGAAGGCGAGTGCTTTATTGCGTCCGATGTTCCTGCAATTCTTCAGTACACAAGGGATTATTATCTTCTTGACCATGATGAAATCGTAACACTTTCACCTGACGGTGTTTCGTTCGTTGACGAACACCTTGATCCGATTGAAAAGGAAATTCAGACAGCCGACTGGGATATGGAGGCTGCCGAAAAGGGCGGTTATCCGCACTTTATGATTAAGGAAATCAACGAACAGCCCGAGGCTATCAGAACAACGATTATGCCGAGAATCAAAGAGGGACTTCCGTTTCTTGAGGAGTGCGGCATCACAACGGAAACAATCAAGGATTTCAAAAATATCACAATTGTTGCCTGCGGTACTGCCATGCATGCAGGTATGGTCGGCAAGTATGTTATTGAGGATCTCGCAAGAGTTTCCGTAAATGTTGACATTGCGTCCGAGTTCCGTTACAGGAATCCGATTGTAGGAGAGGGCGACCTTGTAATCATCATTTCACAGTCGGGCGAAAAAGCCGACAGCCTTGCCGCAATGCGTCTTGCAAAGCAGAAGGGTGCCAAAACCCTTGCAATCGTAAACGCAAAGGGCAGTTCAATTGCCCGTGAGGCGGATATGCTCATCTACACACTCGCAGGTCCCGAAATTTCCGTTCCGTCAACAAAGGCATACATCACACAGCTTTCCGTTATGTATCTCTTTGCCTTTGAGCTTGCTCTTGCAAAGGAAACAATCAGCACAGCCGAGTGCAAGCGACTTGTTTCGGCTCTCACAAAAATGCCTGAGGCAGTTCAGTATGTAATCGACAACTGCGAGGATATCTGCAAGTTCGTTGCCACAAAGCTTGTTGCAACCGACAGCTTGCTTTACATAGGCAGAGGTCTTGACTATGCCCTTTCAATGGAGGGTTCGCTCAAGCTCAAAGAGGTTTCGTACATTCACTCAGAAAGCTATGCCGCAGGTGAGTTAAAGCACGGCACAATTTCGCTTATTGACGAGGATGTTCCGGTTATCGCCGTTGCAACTCAGACAGGTATTATCCCCAAGACAATCAGCAATGTTGTTGAGGTTAAGTCAAGAGGTGCAAAGGTTATTCTTGTTTGTACAGATGCCTGTGCAAGAGAACTCAAGGACGGTGTTGCGGATTATGTTATTGAAATTCCGCATACAGACGAGCTTCTTATGCCGATTACAGCGGTTGTTCCGCTCCAGATTCTTGCTTATTACACATCAATCAACAGAGGTATTGATCCCGATAAGCCAAAGAACCTTGCTAAGTCGGTTACTGTAGAATAAACGGCGGTCTTGTATTTAATTGAAAATTGAAAATTTCGGTTGGCGGTGTGCCACCGCAGTCAATTCGAGAAGATAGTCAGATAAAGAAATTGCATTGATGCCCGATACGGCATTGATGCAATTTTTGTTTTATATGAAAGCGAATGTTTATTTATATAATTTTAATTTGTACAAATCTTTGCGTGGTTATCTGCAGGCGGATATATCCGTACATACAGTTTTACAACAACTTCCGTATATACCAAAATATACAAAAACAGTCGGACGACAATTTTTTGTATTCTTGCGAATTGTCTTCTCGACCATAATTTTCCATTTTCAATTTTCAATTTTATGCACGCTCAGGCGTAATATGTTCTTTAATATCATACTGTATTTACGAATAGGGTGCTCTTGTTTTCAAATTTCAGCGGTAAAAACCTTGTATTTTTTTGACAGATTATGTATAATTAATTAGATATACATTCTAAAAAGCAGTATTGATGAATCTAATTTAGTTTCGGGGGAATATACGGACATGATGAAAACTGTTTTTAAAAGAGCTGTAACGCTTGCAATTTGTGCCGTAACGGTATTTTGCGGTATTTTTGCCTGTTCAGGCGCAACAAAAGATTACGAGATTCCGCAGATTGACGATATGACGCTTTCGATGCCTGACGGTATGAGCGCTGTTACAAGGGACAGTAAAAGCACAGATAAATATTTTTCCGTTTTCGGTCTTGATTATGACACAACAATGAAAACCTTTCAGAACGGAAATATCTATCTTCAGGGTATGGATAATATGTCATCGGTTATTCTGACCGTGACAATGACAAAAAATGAGAGCAGCGAGAATGTCGGCAACTATGCTCAGCTTTCTTCAAGCGAGCTTTCAAATATACGCAACAATTTTCTTAATTCCGACGAGTATCGGAGCTGTACTCCCGACCAAAAAGAAAAAGTTGTGTGGCTTGTGTTTGACGCAACTGCTCAGAGCAGTAAGGGCGATGTGAAAACCTTTATTGCCAACACGGTTTATGACGGTATGAACATTAATATCACAATGCAGAGAACAGAGGGTGATGTTACAACCGTTGACTACGATACTTTTTCCAAAATTGTATCTTCGGTAAAATTCAGCGACCTGCCGTTTTCAAAGGGATTTATTCCGTACATAATCATCGGCGGCGGTGTTGTTATCCTTATTTTGATTGTTCTCATCATAATTTTTGCTGTGAGAATCAGAAAGCATAAAAAGGCTAAGAAGAATAACGCTATTCTTGAGGAGCTTGCAGTCAAGTATAAACTCGGTGAAAAGGGTACAGACTACGACATTGATAATTTTGACGATTCTCCCGAAAAGCCCGATAAACGCTCAAATAAAAAGCAGAGATATGTGGAAGAGGTTGAAGAAGAACCGGCTTTGCCGGGCAGAAGATATGCTCCCGAGCCGATAATCGAAAATATGGAAGAACCGGAAGAAATTACAAGTGAGTATTCAAACTTTGGTTATGACACGGATGATGCCAAGGAAAAAGAAATTGACGAGATAATCAACTCCGCAAAGGCTTACAAGAGTGAGCTTGAGCGTGAGGCATATAAAAACAACTACGGTTACGAGGAAAACAGCACGGAGGACGAAAAAAAAAAGGAGCCTACCGCAGCAGATACCTCAGAGACTGAACCCGAAAAAATTGACGAAAACGAAAAAGATAACGCAGAAACACCTGAAAAATACGAGGACATAAGCTCTTCGTCGGGTCCTACACTCGTTATCCCCGAACCCGAACACGATCTTTTTGAAACAAGCGAGCCTGACGATATCGACCGTGAGGACGATGCCGATGTTGAAGAAACCGAGGAGGTTTCCGAACAAAAGCATCCGCTTGAAAAAAAGGTTGACGAGTATGCAAACATCATTTTCGGCAGTGACGATCCCGAAGAGGAAACCGGGGAAGAGGTTGATGACGAGGAGCTTGTAAGGGCAAAGGCTAAGAAAAACAAGTTTGACAGCGGTTATGACTTTTTTGACGAAGCTCCCAAAAAGTCAATGGGGGTTATCAAAAGCTCAGACCTCAGAGATGCCGAGGACTTTGATGTTATCGGCGAGGTTGAAAGAAAAGCAGAAACCGTAAAGCAGAACGCTCTTGAAAAAGAGAATAATAAAGAAACCGAGGGTGAACCGAATGATAAACGGTCAACGGAAGAGGTTCTTGCCAATGTAGGCAAAAACATCGGTAACGCTCTCAGGGGCTTTGCAGGCGGAGTTAAGAATTTTGGCATTCACTGCGGATATTTCTGCAAGAATGTTTCAATAATGATAAAGCATAAGCGTGCAATTGCCAAACGCAAAAAGGCAGAGGAAGAGAGAAGAGAGAGAGAAAGACAAAAGGCAGAGCGTGCAAGAATGCGTGCCGAAAGAGGCGAAAGTGACGGACTTGTTCAGGTTCACAGCAGAACCGACCGCCGCCCACAGCAGAATCACCGCCCTGCAAACAGAAACAAGAGAAGATAATTTCTTTTCTTAACGGAGGAAAAACATGGAAATGCTAATTAAAAACGCAGTGGTTGTTTCCCCTGCCGACAAGCTTAACGAAAAAACAGATATTCTCATAAAGGACGGTGTGATTGCCGAAATCGGCAGCGGCATTACATCAGACGGAGAGATTGTTGACGCAGACGGTCTTTGCGCCGTTCCGGGATTTGTTGATATGCATGTGCATCTTCGTGATCCCGGTCAGACTCACAAAGAGGATATTATCACGGGATGCAAGGCGGCTGCCGCAGGCGGTGTTACAAGCCTGCTTGCAATGCCTAACACCAATCCCACAACCGACAGCCCCGAAATTGTAAAGTATATTCTTGACAAGGCTAAAGACGCCGACAGCCGTGTTTATGTTGCGGCAAGCGTTACCAAGGGGCTTAAAAGCGAAGAACCCACAGACATTGACGCTGTGAAAAGTGCAGGTGCAATAGCACTTACCGATGACGGCAGACCTGTTGAAAACGCTGAGCTTATGCGTCAGGCTATTGAAAAAACTAACGAAAACGGTCTTATCGTGACTTCTCACTGCGAGGACTTGAAGATAATAAACGGTGGTATCATCAACAAGGGCGGGATATCCGAAAAGCTTGGAGTAAAGGGCATGGACAGAGCCTCTGAGGACTATATCACAGCCCGTGAGATATGCCTTGCAATGAGCTGTAATGCGAGAGTTCACATATGCCACGTTTCCACCAAAGGCTCTGTGAACATCATAAGAGCGGCGAAAAAGGACGGCGTTAAGGTCACCTGCGAAACAGCGCCGCACTATTTCACATTCACAGACGAAAAGCTTTTAGCCCGTGACGCAGATTTCAGAATGTCGCCTCCACTTAGAACTGAGGAGGACAGGGCGGCTGTTGAGGAAGCTGTTCTTGACGGCACTATCGACTGCATCATCACCGACCACGCTCCACACTCGGCTGAGGAAAAGGCTGACTTTGAAAAAGCTCCAAACGGTGTTGTGGGACTTGAAACTTCCCTTGCAGCTACGCTCACAAAGCTTTATCACAGCGGCAAATGCGGTCTTAACAAGATAGCAGAGATAATGTCGGTAAATCCGAGAAAGATAATGGGACTTGAGCCTATCAAGATAGCAGTTGGCGAAAGATGCGACCTTTGTATCTTTGACCCTGGCTATGAATGGGAAGTTATCCCTGCGGAGCTTAATTCAAAGAGCAAAAACAGCGTGTTCAAAGGCACAAGGCTCAAAGGCAAGGTAATGTACACAATATGCAGAGGAAAGCTCGTTTTTGAGCTTTAATATAAAATTATCCGAAAGGAAGATAAAAATGGCATTTGACAGACTTATTGAAAATATCGTAAAGACACAAAACCCTTCAGTAGTGGGTCTTGACCCAAAGCTTGACTATGTTCCTGAATACATCAAGGAAAAGAAGTTCAAGAAATACGGCAAAACGCTCAAGGGTGCGGCTAAAGCTATATGGGAGTTCAACAAGACTATAATCGACGAGATACACGATATCTGCCCAGCTATCAAGCCACAGGCTGCATACTATGAAATGTATGGCTACGAGGGTGTAAAGACCCTTTACAAGACTATACAGTATGCAAAGGAAAAAGGTATGTTCGTCATGACAGACGGAAAGAGAAACGATATCGGCGCAACTATGGAAGCTTACGCAACCGCACATCTTGGTCTTACTGACGTTGGCGGTGAGCTTGTGGAAGCTTTCGGTGCAGACGCTCTCACTGTAAACGGCTATCTCGGTTCAGACGGTATAAACCCGCTTCTTGAGCAGTGCAGAAAATATGACAAGGGCATTTTCGTTCTTGTAAAGACATCAAACAAGTCAAGCGGTGAGCTTCAGGATCTTATGATAGGCAACAAGACAGTTTATGCCACAATGGGCTCAATGTGCGAACTGTGGGGCAAGGACGTTATGGGCAAGTATGGCTACAGCGGTGTGGGTGCTGTTGTGGGTGCAACTTATCCTGAGCAGCTTGCTGAGATGAGAAAGGCTCTGCCGCACACATTCTTCCTTGTACCGGGCTACGGTGCACAGGGCGGCGGTGCTGAGGGCGTATCAAAGGCATTTGACGATCACGGACTTGGCGCTATCGTAAACTCCTCCCGTGGCGTAATGTGTGCATACAAGAAAGAGGATAACTGTGACGAGCATGATTTTGCAAAGGCTGCAAGACGTGAAGTTATCAGAATGAAAGAGGATATAATCTCATATCTGCCAAAGATCACACTTGAATAAACACTAAAGGAGTGACTGAGTATGACAGCAAAGGGCGTTATATTGTTTACAGCGACGGTGGGAGCATTGCTTTTATGCTCCTGCGCAAAGAACGAGGATACAAGCTCTTTGACAGAAAGTCAGCAGGAGCAAAGCGATTTCCCAAGATGTATCGTAGGTGAGTGGAAATGCCGTGAAACGCCCCTTGACAACAGCGAGCTTTATTCGGGCTATCTCAGCCTTATTATCCGTTCAGACGGCAACTATCTCATGTATGACGCAGAAGCAGGCAATCCCTGCTTAAAAGGCACTATCGAAATGGACAGCGACGATCTTGATCTTATCTTTGTTGATGACAGCGGAGTGGATTTTGCACCGCCTGCCGGTTGGGAGAATATGTCCAAAAGGCAGGAGATAGGCTATTTTGCTGACTCTTACACGCTAAAGCTTACTTATACTGATAATGATAACTCGGTCACTCTCGTTTTTGATGCGGTGAACGCTCCGAATGAGGTAAAGAACTAAGTACAGGGAGGATTTTTAATGTACAAGCAGGGTAAATACCCAATAGTTTCAAAAAAGACCCTTGCAAAAGGAATTTTTGACATTGAGATATACTGTCCGCACATTGCAAAGGCGGCAAAGGCAGGACAGTTTGCACAGGTGCAGGCAGAGGGCTTTTTCCTCCGCAGACCTATCTCTATTTGCGATATCAACAAGGACAAGGGTACTATCCGCCTTGTTTTTGAGGTAAGAGGTCACGGCACTGACAAGATAAGCGAGCTTAACAAGGGCGACCTTGTTGACATTATCGCACCGCTGGGTAACGGCTTCAAGGTGCTTGATAAGGGCAAGAAAGCTGTCTGTATCGGCGGCGGCATAGGCACGCCTCCAATGGTGGGCATTGCAAAGGAATACGGCGAGAACGCCACTGTTATAAGCGGTTTCAGAAACGCTGCGGCTGTTATTTTGCAGGAGGACTTCAAGGCTATGGGCTGTGACGTTCAGCTTTGCACTGACGACGGCTCGGCAGGGAGAAAGGG
>ENA-OOZD01001109-OOZD01001109.1-human-gut-metagenome-genome-assembly--contig:-NODE-1109-length-10681-cov-1.798890_pt1 | contig 10681 bp, 7 predicted proteins | sample MGYA00241186_ERZ501395 | MGnify/ENA primary metagenome ERZ501395 (study PRJEB25962, sample SAMEA2042730) | human gut metagenome | biome: human gut; feature: human-associated habitat; material: faeces... | reverse complement strand
GCTAACACACAGAACAACACGAAAAAGCGTTTGATATTAGTTTTCTTCATATTGTTTCACCTCATTATCAGACCGTTCCATGCTTCTTAACCGGACGATCCTCTCTTTTTGTGTACAGCATTTCAAACGCTGCCGCAACATACTGTCTTGTTTCCTCAGGATTGATAATTGTATCCACATAACCTCTTGCTGCTGCAGATTCTACGCTGGACTGTAACTGTGCGTATTCTGCTGCCTTTTCAGAAATCTTTGCGTTGACATCTTCTGCCTTATCAATCTCATCTGCATACATAATCTTTGCTGCACTGGCTGCATCCATCATACCGATGCTTGCTGACGGCCATGCGTATGTCATATCTGCACCGACTGCTTTGGAATTCATTGCCACATAAGCACTTCCGTAAGCTTCGCCGATGATTACATTAACCTTTGGTACGGTTGCATTTGCAAATGCATATGTAAGCTTTGCTGCTGCCTTTGCAATCTTCTTTTCTGAATCAACTGTTGCTTCAAAGCCCTTTACATTGGTAAGGGTCAGCACCGGAATTTCAAATGCATCACAGAAATTCACAAATTCTGCAGCTTTTTCAGCACCGTCAACGGTCAGTACCGGTTCAAACTTTTCTGCTGCTTCGCCTTCGTCATCAAAACGGACTGTTCTGTTGGCAACGGCGCCGACTGTTGTACCGTTAATCTTTAACAGACCTGTTACAACACTCTTTGCAAATTCAGACTTTACTTCCATAAATAAGCCGTCATCTGCAATATCTGTTAATGCAAGCACTGCATCTGCTGCTTCTGCTTCCATATCCGCACATGCTCTATTTAAATCATCTTCGCAGTCTGCATAAGCTACATCGTCATTATTGGCCGGAAGAAGAGATACAAGCTGTCTGATGCCATTTGCAATTGTTTCCTCATCACCTGTAAAATCTGCAACACCTGCTTCTGCCTGAAATGCAGCAGATGCTGTGTCTAACTTGGTATCATTGTTGCCGTCTAATGCATTCGGACTGTTCACAAATAACTTTCCGTTCTTTTCTTCTACAAATGTAAAATCAGAAAGTTCTGAAAGAACTGCAAGACCGCCGCCGCAGCTTCCATAAACAGCCGTAATCTGCGGTACAAGACCGGAACATAATGACATCTTCCGGTAAATTGTTCCGAAACCATTCAAAGCATCTGTTGCTTCCTGAAGTCTTAATCCTGCACAATCTATCAGGCCAATAACCGGCGCTCCCATCTTCATAGCCATATCGTAAAGTCCTGTAATTTTCTTTGCATGCATTTCGCCGATTGAACCGCCTAAAACTGCCGGATTCTGGCTGTATACATACACAAGACTTCCATTAATTACTCCGTATCCGGTAATAACACCGTCTGCCGGAGTGTCTTTTTCCTGCATGTTAAAATCTGTTGCTCTGGCTTTTACACCTGCTCCGATTTCAACAAAACTGTTGTCATCAAGAATTGCTTCAATGCGTTCTCTTGCTGACGCCTGTGTTGTGTTACCCATTCTCTAAAGACCTCCTATACTTTTTGTAATAATGTAACAATCTATTGTCTATTTTATAACAATATTTCCCAAAAAACAAGCTTTTTGTAGAATCTTATTTACAATTCTGACAATTCCTTTTAAATTGCATAATACTTTAAAAAAAGCATCTGACACAAGCCTAATCCCTGCTCTCAATTGCCGCCACAATCCCTTTTTCAATCAGAATTTCCGCAGTTTCTTCTTTTATCTCATTGCTCTGGCAGATGCTTACCCCCTGCCGTAAAATGTATCCGTTCAGCGGATATTTCAAGCCTTTTAATGTAAGAACCACTTCCTCTGTCATCGGCACAAATGAAATATATTTTCCGTACTGATCTGCCTTTTTTATCGTTTTATTTCCGTTTAACAGATAAATTTTGTTGTACTTATCATAAATGCAGCACTCCGTTCCTGCTTCCAATGCCTGTTTCATGATAAAAATATTGGTCAATGCGTGGTCATAGCGTGTTCCGGTAGCCCCTAAAATATCAATCGCCGCCGGATGATGTTTTAACGCTGTAATTACCGCCAGATGTGTATCGGTATAATTTTTTTCCGGCGGATATGTCACTGTCTGCGTATCTTTTTTATAGGTACCAAGCAGCCTTTCATTAACCGAATCGTAATCCCCCAAAATGTAATCCACCCGGATTCCCAGTTTATCCGCATGTACCAGTCCGCTGTCTGCCGCTATGCAGTAATCATATGTTTTTGCGGAAAGCCAGTCTTTCGCCCACTCATAATCTACTGTACCGCCCGTAATAATCAAAATCTTTTCTGCCATAATTTTCATTTTATCCTTTCTGCACTCACGAATCATCTCTTTCCGTTCTGCTTTGTGTAATGATTCGTTATTATATATTTCTGACTTTGCCATGCATGTCCGTAAAATTCAAAGTTTCTCCGCATGTCGCATTGCCTGTGCTTATTATATGATAACAATTTTAAAGTTCTTTGTACAAGTTCTTTTTTTCTTCACATTTTTGTTTTATACTAAAATTTGGAGTAAAATCCAAAATCTGATTGAGATAAGAATGGAGATTTTTATGGAAAACAAACATTATGAACCGGTCGCTTATCTTCCGAAAGAGCAGGCTGAACGTTTTCAGGAATTTTTGAAATTTTCGGGAATTGCAGACATTGAAATGAATGTCAATGAATTAAACAGCACTTATTCTGTCAGTGTTGCTTCAGGCGATTTTGAAAAAGCAGATAATCTTTATCATGTTTTTTCCGAAAATGAACTAAAAAAAGATTCTACGGAAGACGAGCTGACTCAGGGTGGCAGTATTTACAATAACTCTGCCGAAAAATACAGCGACAATCTCTCCTCTGCCATCACATTTTTTGTGTGTGGCGGTGCGGGACTGATTATTTTACTGCTCAATGACTTTAATGTACTTCACCTGTTCCACTTTTCAGGTGCTTCCGCAATCCTGACAAATGTTGTGCTTGGCGGACTTTTTATTGCATTTTTACTGATTGGCTTCAAATCACTCAAATATTCCAAAAATATTAAATCACAGATGAGTGTGGAAAATGAACTTTCAGATAAATTAAACAACTGGCTTGCCAAAAACGTGTCACCGGAAGCCATTGAAGCTTCTTACGATGGAAGTATCCCGGAAGAAATGAAGTATTTTAACCGCAGCAGCTATTTAAAAAACGCGCTGTCAGAAGCCTTCCCGGATGCAGATGATTCTGTTATCGAAGTGGTCAGTGACCAGTACATTGAAGATACTTTTAATTCTTCACATGAATAATGCCTTTAAATATTTTTGATTCTGCTATGTTTTAAAACTATTCAAAAACCGCAGGAATGTGAACCAGACTCCGGATTCCCGGACATCTGTCACACTCCTGCGGTTTTATTTTTTATGATACCAGGGTCAAAAGATCTGAACCCACATGAGCTTGCTCATAGGTGGGTGAATGATCTTGTGACCGTATAATTATTTGTTTGAAAGATATTCATCAATACCCTTAGCACCGGCTTTACCTGCACCCATGGCAAGAATAACAGTTGCTGCACCTGTTACGGCATCACCACCGGCATAAACGCCTGTCTTTGTTGTCTTACCTGTTTCTTCCTCTGCAATAATGCACTTTCTGTTATTGATATCCAGTCCCTTTGTTGTAGAAGAAATCAATGGATTTGGAGATGTACCCAGTGACATGATTACTGCGTCTAAATCCATTACATATTCAGAACCCGGAACTTCAACCGGTCTTCTTCTTCCTGAAGCATCCGGTTCGCCCAGTTCCATTTTAACGCACTTCATACCCTTTACCCAGCCGTTTTCATCAGCGATAATTTCAGTCGGGTTTGTCAGAAGGTCAAAGATGATACCTTCTTCTTTTGCGTGATGTACTTCTTCTGCTCTTGCAGGAAGTTCCGCTTCACTTCTTCTGTATACGATATGTACTTCTGCACCAAGTCTTAACGCTGTTCTTGCAGCATCCATGGCAACATTACCGCCACCTACGATAGCTTCCTTATTGAATCTTGCAATCGGTGTATCGTAATCATCGTTGAAAGCTTTCATCAGGTTGCTTCTTGTAAGGTATTCATTTGCAGAAAATACGCCATTTGCATTTTCACCCGGGATACCCATAAATCTAGGCAGACCTGCACCGGAACCGATAAATACAGCTTCAAAACCTTCTTCTTCAATTAACTGGTCGATTGTCATAGACTTGCCGATAACAACGTTTGTTTCAATCTTAACGCCTAAGCTCTTTACATTTTCAATTTCACTTGCAACAACGGTTGACTTTGGCAGACGGAATTCAGGAATACCGTAAACAAGTACACCGCCCGGCTCATGAAGGGCTTCAAAGATTGTTACGTCATAACCCATCTTTGCAAGATCTCCTGCACAGGTAAGACCTGAAGGACCTGAACCAATAACGGCAACTTTCTTATTCTTCTTTTCCGTAGATTTTTCCGGCTTAATCTGATTTTGCCTTGCCCAGTCAGCAACGAAACGTTCCAGCTTACCAATAGAAATTGCTTCGCCCTTGATACCGCGGATACATTTTCCTTCACACTGGCTTTCCTGTGGACATACACGTCCGCAAACAGCCGGCAGAGCGTTTGTTGTTTTGATGATAGCATAAGCTTCTTCAAACTTGCCCTCTGCTACCTTTGCGATAAACTCAGGGATCCTAACGCTTACAGGACATCCTGTCATACAAGGCTTGTGCTTACAGTTAAGACATCTCTGAGCTTCTTCTATAGCCTGCTCAGGGGTGTAACCCAAAGTAACTTCCTTGAAGTTTCTAGCTCTTACCTTTGGCTCCTGCTCTGCGATAGGAGTCTTTGTCAAACTCATATTAGCCATTATCTTACACCTCCAGTAAGTCTGCACAAGTGAGCCTTTTCCTGCTCCTTATAAGTTGAGTTTCTTCTCATAAGCTCGTCGAAATCTACCTTCTGACCGTCAAAGTCAGGACCGTCAACGCAAGCATACTTGATCTTGCCGTCAACAGTTACACGACATCCGCCGCACATTCCTGTGCCGTCGATCATGATAGGGTTGAGTGAAACGAGAGTCTTGATGTCATAAGGCTTTGTTACCTTGCAAACGAACTTCATCATTGGAACTGGTCCGATAGCGATGACCTCGTCAAACTTAGCACCACCGTCAATAAGTTCCTGAAGCTTGTTTGTAACAAATCCGTGATAGCCGTATGAACCATCGTCTGTACAGATGTGAAGATGTGAAGAAGCCTTGCCCATTTCGTCCTCGAGGATAACGATATCCTTGCTTCTGAAGCCTGCGATAAGATCAACTTCAACGCCCATGTTATGGAGCTTCTTAGCCTGTGGATAAGCGATAGCACAACCAACGCCTCCGCCTACTACTGCAACTCTCTTGATACCCTCGTCATACTCTGTAGCAACGCCGAGAGGACCAACAACGTCATGGATATAGTCGCCCTCATTAAGTCTTGCAAGCTCAGTTGTAGATGCACCTACTACCTGGAAAATAATTGTGATCGTGCCCTTTTCTCTATCATAGTCAGCGATAGTGAGCGGAACACGCTCGCCCTTCTCATCAACTCTGTAGATGATGAACTGACCAGCCTCAGCCTTAGCGGCAATGTAAGGTGCGTCGATCTCCATAAGAACAACAGCGTCGTTGAGCTGTCTTCTTGTTACGATTTTGTACACTAAAATCCCTCCCTGAATAATTAGCAAAATAATATTGTTTTAGGCAAATAATACAAAAACATTTTCTATTATCGCCTTACAGCATATAACATTATACTATATTTAAAAAGAAATTTCAATAGTTTTTTGTTTACTTCCATAAATTTTATAATAATATATCACAATTTGTTTACATTTAACATACCATAATTTATATATCACATATCATTTTACAGATGTATCAAGTTTATCAAAAGCAATTTCGATACACTCCTGCTCCTGAACACCTCTATCACTGCCACCAAACAAGCTTGCATAGCCGTATACCGCCGCTCCTGCGTAGTTATAACTAACTACAGCGTCATTTATCTGCCTGCCGATAATGCCGATATTTTCAGAAAATTCACTCTCGCTGTCTATCTTATATACTCCCAGACCTGCCACCAGCGTAACATCAGTTGTGCAGATATCAGCCCATTGCTGTAGGGTGTCCTCATAAGGTTTCACAGAATTTTCATAACCGAAATATATCTGCGGACAAATGTAGTCTATATACCCCTCCTCACTACACCACTTTTTCACATCAGCGTACATATACTCATAGTTATTTTCCATATTTCCCTGAGGCGAAACTCCCACCAGAATATCCTTATCCACTGCTTTTACCGCACTGTATATCTCCCCAACCATAAGGGAGATATTGTTCAGCCGCCATTTTGCTAGATCGTCAAACTCCGTCTGGGCAGAAAAGCACTGTGCGTCAAAGTCCTCAGCCGTTGTGGGATAAAAATAATCGTCGAAGTGCAAGCCGTCAATATCATAATTCTCCGCAAGTTCCGCCGCACCCTCTGCTATAAGCTGTCTTACCTCATCATAAGCAGGATCTAGCCACAAATGGCTGTCGCCATCAACCTGTTCCAGGTAGCCGTCACCCTCATCATACCACTTTTTCAGAAGAAAGCTATCGTCATAATTCTGAAAACATTCCTCATTCTCACACCTGAGAGGGTTTATCCATGCGTGAAAAGAAAGCCCCTTATCATGTGCGGTCTGTATCATTATATCAAGCGGGTCGAAGTCACTCCGCTCACCTGCCACGCCTGTTATATATCTTGATGCAGGATAAAGTTCCGAATCATATATAGCGTCCCCGAAAGGTCTGACGTGAACATACAGCGTATTACAACCTATGCTCAAAGCATTTTCGCACGCCTGCGAAAAATTCACACGAAACTCCTCGGCACTTTTCCCGGTGAGCATATCAGCAAGGTCAATATAGGATATCCATATAGCTTTCTGCACAGTATAATTAAGCTTGTGTGACGTTTCCACATCAGTGTAGTTTTTCTCTCCGCTCACAGGTATCACCGATGCTTTTTCCATAGTCACAAGCCTGTCCCTCTGAGAATTTACCTCACCTCCGCAGGAGCAAAGGGTCAAAAAACAAATAAGTAAAGTAAGGATTTTTTTCAAGAATATCAGTCCTCCGAATAAGTCATCAATGAATTATACTATTCTTATTGGACAAATATTCTGCTTTTATACAGCCCCGACGTACCGCCTTTTTGCCTTATCATAAAAAAAGAACGGACAGACCTGCCCGTTCTTTGATAAACATATTTGCAGACTATGGAAGAAGTCTGTTGATATCTCTTGGGAACAGTGATGTTTCCCTGATGTTGTTCTTGTTAAGAAGCTTCATGAGAAGTCTTTCAAGACCGATACCAAGTCCGCCGTGAGGTGGCAGACCATACTTGTGAGCCTCAAGATAGTTCTTGAAATCATCAGGGTCAAGTCCCTGAGCCTTCATCTTCTCTACCTGCTCGTTATAATCGTGTATTCTCTGACCGCCCGAAGTAATTTCAAGTCCTCTGAACAACAAATCGAACTTGTATGCTTCTCTTGGGTCTTCTCTGGAGTTCATTGCATAGAACGGAGGCTTCGATGATGGGAAGTGTGTAACAAAGATAAAGTCTGAATCGTACTTTTCCTTTGCATACTTGCCGAGGTTTACCTCGTCCTCTGGGTCAAGATCGAACTTCTTGCCGCTTCCCTCGCCGCCTCTCAGCAGCTCGATAGCGTCAGCAAACTTGATAGACGGAACTTCCTTTATCTCAGGAACGTCAGCCTCTAGTATCTTCAGCTCGTTCTGATAGTTTTCCTTGATATACTCGAAAATGGACTTGAGCATTGCGATCTCCATTTTCATAACGTCATACATACTGTCGATATAGCCCATTTCAAAATCAAGACCGATATACTCGTTGATATGACGTGAAGTAGCGTGCTTTTCAGCTCTGTATACAGGTGCTATCTCATAGACTCTGTCAAAGAATGCCACAGCCATTTGCTTATAGAACTGCGGTGACTGGTTAAGGAACGCAGACTTGCCGAAATAGTCAAGACGGAAGATGTTAGCACCGCCCTCAGCACCCTGAGCAACTATCTTTGGTGAATGTATCTCAGTGAAGTTGTTTGCCTGCATGAACTTGTGCATACCCTGAACAAGACCCTCCTGGAGCTTGAATATAGCTCTCTCATAAGGGTTTCTCAGTGAAGCTGCACGGTTGTCAAGATTTACTTCTATTGTGCAGTTAAGTCTGCCCTGTGATATCTTCAAAGGAAGCTCAGCGGCGTTCGTTGAGATAAGCTTGATAGAATCAAGTTCTATTTCAAGGCCATTGAAATCCTTAGGGTTTTCCTTAACGATACCCTTTACGTTTACAAAGAAGCCCTCTCTCAGACCCTCGATAGAATCCTTGCAGTTGTCGGCAGAGTAAACTGTCTGTATAACATCTCTTGAGGTTCTTACAACGATAAATGCAATGCTTCCCATGTTCTTTATTCTGTGAACACAGCCTGAAAACTCAACTTCCTTGCCCATATTAGCCTTAGCATCAGCAAGCATAAACTCTTTCTTGACGTCAGCCGTATCTATCATAAGCATTTTGCCGTCATTTTCAGGTACATACTTATCAGCGTTCTCATACTTTGTGAGCTTTGAAGTGTCGATAACGTTGTCCTTTACGTCCTCTTTCTTCTCAGTATCAGAAGCAGCGCTTGCAGCGGCAGCTTTCAGCTTGCTTTCAAGAATTTCCTTGATTATCTTAGGTGTTGCAACGCCCTTGAGAGCCTTTGTGCACTGACCCATGATAAAGCCGAATACCTTTGTTTCACCGTTCTTATACTGCTCTACCTGTGCGGCATTTGCGGCGAGTATCTCGTCAACGCCTGCCTCAACCTTTGCAGTATCTACAGTGATTATCATACCCTTGCTCTTTGCAATGTCCATAGGCTTGCCGCCCTCTTCTACCATTGCTCTGAACACGGTCTTAGCGTCGTTCTTTGATACCTTCTCTGTATCAGCCATTTCAACCAGCTCTGCAAACTCCTCAGGTGTGAAGCTGATATTGTTTATATCTATCTCGCCCAGATTTACTCTTCTCATAAACTCGCCGAGAATAAACACAGCCACGCTCTTAGGATTGTTATATCTCTTAAGTGCGTTCTCAAAGAAATCTGAGATTATCTTTGTTTGGATAAGCGTTTTTGCGTCTATCTCAGAAATACCGTATTCCTCAGTGTATCTATTGAATCTGCTGCTTGGCATTTCAGGCAGCTTAGCCTTTATCTCATCAAGCTGAGCATCTGTAAGGTTTACCTGAAGAATATCAGGCTCTGGGAAATAACGATAATCGTTAGCGTTTTCCTTTGTACGCATTGAAGTTGTCTTATCTCTGTTTGCGTTGTAACGTCTTGTTTCCTGAACGACCTTTTTGCCTGCTTCAAGAAGAAGCGCCTGTCTTTTTTCCTCATACTTGATAGCTCTGCCAACAGACTTGATAGAGTTGATGTTCTTTATCTCCGCACGAGTACCGAACTCAGTAGCGTCAGGACGCATAAGAGAGATATTAACGTCACATCTCAGTGAGCCCTGCTCCATTTTACAGTCGCAAACGCCTGCATACTGCAAAAGCAGAGATATCTGTTCAACGAAAGCCATAGCCTCTTCTGCTGACGCTATATCAGGCTCAGTAACTATCTCGATAAGCGGGATACCGCATCTGTTATAGTCAGCCATTGAGATTCCGTTGAAAGCGTCATGAACGAGCTTACCGGCGTCTTCCTCAAGGTGGATATGGTTTATTCTGATGTTCTTCTTCTGACCGTTCACCTCGATAGGCACATATCCAGGACCTACGATAGGTCTGTAAAGCTGTGATATCTGATATGCCTTTGGCAGGTCAGGATAGAAGTAGTTCTTTCTGTCGAATACTGAAAACTTGTTGATACCGCAGTTGAGCGCATATCCTGCCTTTACAGCATACTCTACAGCCTGCTGATTGATGATAGGCAGAGTACCAGGCATACCTGTACATACAGGGCAGCATCTTGTATTTGGCGCACCTCCGAACTCAGCGGAGCAGTTACAAAAGATCTTAGTTTTGGTAAGCAGCTCGGCGTGGATCTCAAGGCCGATGACCGTTCTCCATTTTTCCATTTGTCTTACCTCCCTTAAAGCTTTGGCGCAACAGGCTTGAAGCCCTTTTCGTATGCGTCGGCAGTCTTGATGATAGTTGCCTCGTCGAACTTTCTGCCTATAACAGACATACCGATAGGCATACCCTTGCTGTCATAGCCGCAAGGAGTTGATATTGCAGGCAGACCTGCGATATTTACTGTAACTGTGCATATATCAGCCTGATACATCTGAACAGGGTCGGAAGTCATCTCAGGGCTGTATGCAACAGCAGGAGTTGTCGGCGTAAGGATAACGTCGCACTTCTCGAATATATCGTTGTATTCTTTTCTTATAAGCTGTCTGAGAGCCATTGCTTTTCTATAGTAAGCGTCATAATATCCGCTTGACAGGCAGTAGTTTCCAAGAAGTATTCTTCTCTTTACTTCCTCGCCGAAGCCCTCTGAACGTGACTTGATTATAAGCTCCTCATAGCTGTCGGCTGTGAGCGTTCTGTGACCGTACTTAA
>ENA-OOZD01001102-OOZD01001102.1-human-gut-metagenome-genome-assembly--contig:-NODE-1102-length-10743-cov-1.822324_pt1 | contig 10743 bp, 13 predicted proteins | sample MGYA00241186_ERZ501395 | MGnify/ENA primary metagenome ERZ501395 (study PRJEB25962, sample SAMEA2042730) | human gut metagenome | biome: human gut; feature: human-associated habitat; material: faeces... | reverse complement strand
TAGTGTCGGGAATGTTTCCTGCATATCAGAATTATTTAATCAGAAATGGCTGAAGTGTCTGTATCGTATATTCATGCAGAGCTTCTTTTTTGCTCCTGTCAATCTGCAGATAGTGAGCATAAAGTACATCCAGAACCAGCAGAATAGGAAACTGTGGGGAAATGATATTTCCATATTCCAGATGTTCCATGCTTGCGAAGATGAGCGTCTCATCGCAGAAGTCCTGATAGGATTTGTCCTGTCTTGCGGTCATAAGAAGTGTATAAGCTCCGTGCTGATGTGCAGCCTTCAGAGAAGAGATAATATCATCCGTCTGTCCGCTGACACTGATACCGATGACCAGACAGTTCTCATCCAGAATAACAGAATTCACCTTCATAATATGACTGTCTGTAACTGCTTCGATATTCAGTCCGATACGCATGAAACGAAGCTTCATCTCCTGAGCTACGAGACCGGAACTGCCTCTTCCGTAAACATAAACACGAGGTTTGGAAACCAGCAGATTTGTGATCCGTGTGATCTGCGCTTTGTCCAGCAGAGCGTTAGATTTATTCAGAAGTTCCTGATAAGTATTAAATTCCGATACTTCAAAATTCGGAATATTTTCTTCGGGACCTGGTGCCAGTCTCTGCTTATACTCATAAATAAATTCTCTGTATCCGTGAAAACCACATTTCTGGGCGAAACGTGAAAGTGAAGCTTCAGATACATAAAGAAGCCCGGAAATATTTCTGGAAGAAAAATCCTGCTCTTCAGTATTATGAATAAAGAAATCGGCGATTGTTCTTTCCAGCGGAGTGAATGTATGGTAATAAGATTCAATTAAAGGAATAATTTTATGTTTGTTTAATGACATATGGAATCCTTTCTGTATGGTGGAATTGCTATAGATTACTATAACATTGTACAATTTGTTTCACAAGGAGAATGTAAATATTTTCATGAAAAATATAAACAAGGAAAGTAATTTCGGCAAGCTTTAAAAACCGAACTGCAAAATGGCTCAAAATAATAAAAAATGAAAGAAGATTCTAAAAACAATACATTCATTGAAAATAGAACCAACGGGAATTATAATGAGCTTATAACAAATCGGCAGTGTCAGATGACACGCAAAAAAGGAGAAAACTATGATTATTTATGTAGGTAAAGATTATCAGGACGTAAGCAGAAAAGCAGCTAATATCATGTCTGCCCAGATTATTATGAAACCAAACGCAGTTCTTGGACTGGCAACAGGCTCTACACCGGTCGGATTATATAAACAGCTTATCGAGTGGTACAACAAAGGTGACCTTGATTTCTCACAGATCACATCTGTAAACTTGGATGAGTATAAAGGACTTTCCGGAGACAACGATCAGAGTTATCGTTATTTTATGAACACAAATCTGTTTGACCATGTAAATATCGATAAGGCAAGAACCTATGTGCCAAACGGACTGGAAGAAGACAGCGACAAAGCATGTGCAGATTATAATGAGATCATCCGCAGTGTAGGTGGAATTGATATCCAGCTTCTGGGAATTGGCGGAAACGGACATATTGGTTTCAATGAACCCGGAGAAGCTTTTGAGAAGGAAACTCATTGTGTAGACCTTACAGAAAGCACTATCAAGGCAAATGCAAGATTTTTTGAAAGTATGGATGAAGTTCCGAAACAGGCATACACCATGGGAATCAAGAACATTATGGCAGCAAAGAAAATTCTTCTTGTAGCAACAGGAAGTGCCAAGGCAGATGCTTTGTACAAATCTTTGTACGGACCGATCACACCGAATGTACCTGCATCTATCCTTCAGCTTCATCAGGATGTAACTGTAGTGGCAGATGAAGATGCTTTAAGTCTTATTAAAGAAAAAGGACTTTTATAATACCGGCTCTTGTGTGATAATAACAGTATCAGTGGAAAGAATTGCCTGACAGAGATAAAGTCAGGGAAATACTTAATAATTCACTTCAGCGAGAAAAGAGGCAAAAATCAGATGATTATAAAGAATGGAAAAGTTTTTCAGGAAGATGGCAGTTATAAAGTCACAGATCTGTATGTAGAGAACGGCAGAATTGTGGCTTCAGCAGATGAATTAACCGATAAAACGGAACTGGATGCATCGGGACTGAAGTTTCTGCCCGGACTGGTAGATATCCACAGCCATGGTGCAGTCAGACATGATTTCTCAGATGCAGATGTTGATGGGTTAAGAACAATCCTTCAGTATGAAAAATCTCATGGAATCACATCCTATTGCCCGACATCCATGACACTTCCGAAAGAAGAATTACTTAAGATTTTCCAGACTGCAAAAGATGTAGAACAGGATGAAACCTGTGCACGTATTGTGGGTATCAATATAGAAGGACCTTGCCTTGATCCTGCGAAAAAGGGAGCACATGTAGAAGGCTATATCCGTAAACCGGATATTGAATTTTTCAGAGCATGTAACGAAGCTGCGGGCGGAATGATCAAACTGGTAACTCTTGCACCGAATATGGAAGGCTCTGAGGAATTTATCAGAGAATTACATAATGAAGTGGTTATTTCCATCGGACATACAGCAGCAGATTATGGCTGCGCAGCAGAAGCGATGAAAGAGGGAGCACTTCATGTGACTCATCTTTATAATGCCATGAATCCTATGGGACACAGAGAACCCGGTGTGATTGGCGCAGCAGCAGACAATCAGGACTGTATGGTAGAACTGATCGGTGATGGGATTCATATCCATCCTGTAACTGTACGCAATACCTTCCGTTTATTTGGAGACAGCAGAGTCGTCCTTATCAGTGATTCCATGATGGCAACAGGTATGGAGAACGGAATGTATGAACTGGGCGGACAGGAAGTGACCATGAAAGACAGAAAGGCAACTCTGGCAGATGGAACGATCGCCGGTTCTGCAACCTGCCTTTTTGATTGTATGAAGTGTGTTATTTCCATGGGTGTACCGGAGAGAGAAGCGATTCTGGCAGCAACAGCAAATCCGGCGAGAAGTATTGGGATTTATGATGAGGTGGGTTCCCTTGCTCCCGGAAAACGGGCAGATATTGTGCTGACAGACGAAGAGTTGAATATTGTTAAGGTACTGTAGTGTAAAAGAAAAGCTTTTCGACAGAATGTGCACAGATAAGAGTATGGACATTTTGCCGGAATGCAGTTCTGTATCAAGGAGAGAAATGATGACTAAAAAAGAGATTTTAGATGCGATTCATGGAAAAATGATCATTTCCTGTCAGGCGGTAGAAGGTGAACCATTATATGTAGAAGAGAAATCCATTATGTATCTGATGGCACGCGCTGCAAAACAGGCAGGCACACCTGCAATCCGTACAAGCAGTATCCGCGATGTCATAGCGATCAAAGAAGAAACAGGTCTTCCGGTGATCGGGCTGGTGAAGATCCAGTATCCCGGGTATGAAGGATATATCACACCTACCATGAAAGAAGTAGACGATCTGGTAGCAGCAGGATCTGATGTTGTAGCTCTTGACTGTACACTCCGCAAACGTGGTGATGGCTCAACTGTCAATGAGTTTATCGCACAGATCAAAGAGAAATACCCGGATATTATCCTGATGGCAGATATTTCCAATTATGAAGAAGGTATCAACGCATGGAAATGTGGTGTGGATATTGTTGGAACAACCATGAGCGGTTATACTGATTATACATCAAAAAAGGATGAACCGGATTATGGACTGATGGAGAGACTTGCAAAAGATACAGATATTCCGGTTATCGGAGAAGGCAAGATCCATTATCCGGATCAGGCCGTAAAGGCATTACAGACAGGTGTATGGGCAATCGTGGTAGGCGGAGCAATCACACGTCCGCTGGAAATCGCACAGAGATTCCAGAAGGCAATTGAAAACAGCAAATAAAAAGTATATCAAAATTAATACTATAGCAATTCCAAAGGGGATATAACAGTTAAACTATAAAGTTATCTGTTACATCCCCTTATTTCGTGTCACAAAGAGTTAACCTGCAACATTTTGATAACATAAAATTTCTTCGAACACATTATAGCAATTTATTTGCAATTGCATGAGCTGTTGCAGAACGGGCTGCGGAACAGGTATCAGGTTTTTGACTGCAGTATCCATAAAATAGGCAGTCTATCAAAAACAGTTGCCCGACTTTGGCTGCAACTGAACCGGACTGTAGAGGACTTTCATTATAACCGCACTGTAATACTACTGAAGCAAATTCAGCTCCGGCAGATTTTGGAAAATGTGTAATAAGAATGACAGGAACGTGGCGACTGGAAGCTATCTGTAAGGTATCACACATATCTCTGGTAGAACCTGAATAAGAGAAGAAAAGGATGGCATCTTTTGAATCAGCAATTGCAATTGCACTGGCCTGCATGTGGGAATCACAGATATGTACAAAATTAGGAGAAGCTGTAGAAAAACGAGCCCATGCTTCCATTGCCATGATCATACTTCCTCCCTGACCGAAACAATATATACGGCGAGAAGACGAAAGGATTGATATTGCCTTAGACATTTCTTCTTCATCATAAAGCGCATAACTTTCATTTAAAGAAAGAAGATTGGCTGCGTGTACTTTCGCACATATAGTAGAAATAGAATCTTCAGAAGATACGGGTTCAGCGGAATTACTGGAATCACCAAGATCGGTGGTACGGTCTGCCTGGGCTAAAGCCAGTTTAAAAGCATTATATCCGGAAAGGCCTAATCCGCGGCAAAAACGGGTTATGGTAGCTTCGGATACCTTGCAGTTTTCTGCTAAGGAAGTAATAGAAAGATATTGAGTTTCTGTGGTATGAGAAAATACATAATCTGCCAGTTTTTTTCCGGATTTGGTAAGAGAATGATATTGTTCGGTAATGGAATCAAGAATACTGTCTGCCATGCTAAAACCTCCATCAAAGTGTAAAAATAATGTCATGAATTGCTCTGGTGTTTTGTAAATATGGATGAAACTGGCAATTCCTGTATTGAAAAATATTATAAGACAAGATTTAATTGTGTGCAAGAAGATATTTTCATAACATGTATAAATGAAAATAATTTTATTATGTTTGAAATAAAAAGCATAATTACTTTATAAAAATACTAAATATATTGTGCAAATTTAACTAAAATAAAAATTATTTTCATTAATAAATAATATTGAAAATAATTTTATCTAATGATATTATATTTTACATAATAAATGAATAAATAAGAAACATAACAAGATATTAGCGAAATAAAGGGAGGAAGAAAAATGAAGATTAAAAGAAAAAAATAGATGTTACATATAAAAAAATACTGAGGAAAGGAAGAATACTATTTTGAATAGAAATCGAGAGAATGGTGAAAACAGATTTGCCTATCTTGTAAATGCTCCTATGATTATTTATCTGGCATGTTTTCTGGCGTTTCCAATGGTTTGGGGGTTATATATGAGTTTTACAAATAAGACCATTGGAAATCCGGCATCGTTTGTTGGATTTAAAAATTATATCAGACTTTTAGGAGATGCCGAATACAGAAGATCTATCTTAAATACAGTGTTTTTTACAGCTGTTTCCATTCTGGTAAAAACAGTATTGGGAATGTTGATGGCATTATCATTAAATCAGAAATTTAAGGGTAGGAATATAGCAAGAGCATTACTGATGATTCCGTGGACACTGCCCAATATTGTTGTCGTATATAACTGGCGATGGATATTTAATTCAACAGGTGGAATTGCCAATTATATTTTAAAATCCTTACATATTACAAATACAGATATTATATGGTTTGGATCTGCCGGATTAGCGATGACTACAATTATTGTAGCTAACGTATGGCGAGGAACACCATTCTTTGGGGTATCGATTCTGGCAAAGCTGCAGACAATTCCCAAAGATTATTATGAAGCTGCTGAAATTGACGGAGCAGGTTTATGGCAGAAATTCAGGCACATTACATTGCCAGAAGTAAAAGATGTAACGATCTTATCAGCGCTTATGAGTACAATCTGGACGATTAATGAATTTGAAACTGTATGGTTACTGACCGGAGGTGGACCAAACGGAACGACAGAGGTTATGAACGTATACAGTTACAAGACAGCCATGAGAAGTATGATGCTTGGACGTGGTATTGCGGTTGCAGTACTGGCAATGCCTGTTCTTATGATTCTTATTAGTATCCTTACACGTCGTATGCTTCCGGAAGGTGAATGATCAGGCAGCTGAATGTGTACAGGAAAATGAAAGGAGAATTATATGAAAGCAAAAAAAAGAACAGCATTACTTGGAAGAGTATATTTGATAATATGCCTGATTGTAGCACTGTTTCCAATATACTGGATGATCAATACATCTTTTAAAAGTGATTCTGAAATTTATGCAAAAGTGCCGACTCTTATACCACATCATCCTACAGGGGCTGCCTATTCTTATTTAATAAATAATACTAATTTTCTGTCCAGTATGAAAAACAGTTTGATTATTGCGGTATCTGTTTCTGTATTTTCAATTTTAATAGCATACCCTGTTGCGTATACATTATCAAGGTTGAAATTTAAGGGAAGACGAATTTTTTCAAAGTCCGTGCTATTCATGTATTTGCTGCCAACTACAGTTTTATATATCCCGTTATATATGCTGGTATCGAAAATGCATCTTACAAATACAATCTGGGGATTAATTGTAATTTATCCAACGTTTACTTTACCTTATGTAGCCTGGATTCTGATTCCACATATTGCAGCGGTTCCAAAAGAACTGGAAGAAGCGGCCAAGGTAGATGGCTGTTCCAGAATAGGAACGATGTATAAGATTGTATTTCCATTGGCATTACCGGGAATTATATCTACTACGATTTTTACTTTTGCAATGTGTTGGGGAGAATACATGTATGCTCTGGTAAACCTGACATCAAGTCAGGTACAGACATTCCCGCTGGTTATTTCAGGTTTAATTTATGGTGATATGCCACCATGGAACCAGCTTATGGCAGGCGGTGTTCTTGCAGGTATTCCGATTATTGTAATATATATGCTGGCATCCAGCGGTCTGGTTGGCGGAGCGACTGACGGTGGTGTAAAAGGTTGATAAAAAACGAAAAAAGATAAATAAAAGGAGGAACTACTACATGAGAAAAAAATTATTATCAATGGTAGTTATTTTTTGCATGGTATTTATTTTGGGGGCTTGTGGAAGCAAGGAAGCTGGAAGTGAGGCAAACGGTAATACGGAAGATGAAAAAGCTAAAATCAAAATTGAAGAGTTGAATTATCAGGTTAATGTTGAAGTTGATAATGGTGAACGCTATGTGATGATGAAATTAACCAATAATTCTAAATATGTAATTACAAATTTTGAATTGACATATAAAGCAAAAAAAGATGTCACGAATGAGCAGAAAAACAAATTTTATGATGAAATACAAAAGAACTTTAAATTTAATGAAGAGGATGTTAATGAGTTAAAACAAAAAGAAATTTCTATGCATGCCGAAACAAACAGATTGATTGATGCTGGTCAAACAGTTGATAAAATTAATTGTTATTATTTTGGTGGCAGCTATTATTTAAAGGATATAAATCATTTGAAACTTTGTGAGCCAGATATCGCTACTATAAAATATATTGATGATGGCAAGATTCATACGATGTATTATGACTATGCTAATGACAGTTATTCTTATGATGATGAAATAATACCTTCAAATCAGTGGACCAAAAGGGCAATTGGGCAAAAAATACCAAAACTTGATTCTAAATGCATTATTGCTGATACAGATGAAGATGATGAGTTCAAGTTTGAAGCATATGGATTCACAATCGATGAATTTAATGAATATGTAGATAAATGTAAAAAATTAGGATATATTGTTGATGAACTTTCTTTTGATAATTCTTATTCTGCAGATAATACGGATGGATATAACGTGGATCTTGATTTTGAAGAAAAAGATTGTGCAATAAGAGTAACAATACAAAGTCCAGAGTGAACAAAAGAATGAGAGTGAGGAATGATAAATGGATTTATGTGATCAATGTGGTAACAAAAGTTTAATGCCGGAACATTATTCAGATGTCTGTTTGTGCAAGAAATGTAGCATGAAATTATTGAGTTCAACGTGGAAGAACAAAGAATATGATTCGAATGAAGAAATTGACAGACAAATGGAAAAAGTCATAAAATTAGCGGGTAAATATTCTTATTCTCCAAAAGTTATTGAAGGGCTAAGCAGTTTTTTTTCTTCAAAAAAGATAGATGGATTATACAGAAAATTTAGTGGAGGGTGTGGACAAAAGATAATTGTTTGTTCGGATAGACTTATTATTAAAACAGAGGCGGATTTTGACATCAAAGAAATTAGAAAGGCTTATAAAAGGATGTGTGCAGGAAAAAGGGGAGCGATTGGAATTGGTGATTATGTTTCCGCTCAGCAGGCAACGCAAATTGTTTCTATGGCTATTGGAAATATAGTTCCAGGGAGAGGTTTTATAAAGTCGGGAATAAAAGCATTAGGGAGTGGCGTTGCATCCAACGCGATTAGCGGAAATGTCTCCTATAATGAAAAACCTCAGAAATCAGAAACATTAAATATATCATCAGGGGATAAAAAAATTTATTATGCAGAATATGATATTGTTACTTTTTATGGGCCGATAAGTGAGGAAGAGTATTTATCCGTTTCCAAAATAGTCATTTGGCAGATGAGTCTAATATGGATGTTATATTTTGCTTCGTTAATACGAAAAGCAAAGTGAATCAGGCTAATGAAATATATAATTATATTCAATCCCAAATTGCATCGATTAACGAATCAAAATTAAATAATGTAATGGAACAACCACAAATGACTGAAAAAAATGAAGCAATACAAGTGCCAGATCAAATTTTAAAATATAAAGAATTATTTGATGTGGGAGCTATAACGGAAGAGGAGTTCACAGCGAAAAAGAAACAACTACTGGGTTTGTAAAATGTGAAAAATCACAAAATTAGTAATGATATCGAAATAATTGATACTTCATGGGACAATAGCATTACTAAATTTTGTGCAATGTACAAAAATAAGGAGTGAATATAAATGCATTAATCTTGACAAATGATAAGGGCTATTGTAGAATGAAAAGTATAAAAAGACAAAGTGGTGCTAGGACTGTTGTCCTAGCACCATTTTTCTCTGTTTGCAGCAATTGTTCGCCCAAAATGATAAAAAAGTCGATATTAAGCAGCCTTTCCTACCGCTTTTTTGAAGCATCATTGCTAGTTTTTTTAGATTCATGCAGGCAAAGGTAAGCCCGACCTTCATTTCCATTCGAACCTTACCATACATCTGTGTATAACGAAAACCATGATTCTCCTTTGCTGTTCCAAAGATTCGTTCAATGGTTTCCTTTCTTTGCTCATATAATTTTTTCATTCCCAAAGTATGACGAACATCTTCACATTGCTCCATATAATTTTCCCATATATGTCGTGTTATCAGTTTCACATGATTTTTGCTTTCTGTACATTGAGATAAATATGAACAATTTTCGCATACATTTCCACAGCTTTTATATTCACGATATCCATCACGATTGGTTGTACTATATTTCAAAACTTGATTGTTTGGGCAAATATAGCAATCATAGTATTCGTCATAAGCGTATTCGTATTTTTTAAAGAATCCCTCTTTGGTCATTGGACGCTTGTACGGAAAAAGTGGTGTAACTCCATCATCTATAAGAAGCTTTGCTATTGCTGGAGTTTTATATCCGGCATCTGCAACAAGTGTTTTTATTCCAATATTTTTAATTTTATCATATAATCCTTTAAATGTTCTGCTGTCATGTAAGTTTCCAGGGCTGACTGTATAACCTAGAATCCATCCATTTTTATCACAAGCGGTTTCAACGGCGTATGCAAAAACATGTTTATGTTCACCTTTACGAAACCAACCACTTTCCGGATCAGTGGTACTAGATTTTATTGTTTTTTCATTTGAAGTTCCTCCGCCAGACAAAGGAGGGTGATTATTATCGTCTTTATCTTTTAATGGTTTTTTGTGATGCTCTTGTCGATCTTTATTAATTTCAGTTTTTAACATATCTTCATAAAAAAGAGCTTCTACCTTAGCAATTCGTTTTTGCATTTTTCTACTGTTTGCACGGGCTTTTACATGAGTAGCATCTACAAAAATCTCTGTTGGGTCAACCAATTTAAACTTGTAGCATTCTTCTAAAATATGAGAAAAAATCTGCTCAAATAAGTCGGTATCTTTGAATCGTCTTGTATAATTCTTTCCAAAGGTTGAAAAGTGTGGAACTTTATCTGTCATATCAAGACCAAGAAACCATCGATATGCAACGTTTACTTCAATTTCTTTTACTGTCTGACGCATGCTCTTGATTCCATACAGATACTGAATGAGAGGTATTTTAATCAATGTCACAGGATCCATGCTGGGCCGACCGGTATCGTGCGAATATTTGTCTTTCACTAAATTATAAATGAAAGTCCAATCGATTGCTTTATCGATAATTCGAAGAAGATGATCCTTAGGAACCATTTCATCCATACATAACAAATGAATTTGTTCTCTCTTTTTATCAGCATTTTCAGTCATCATATGAAATCACCACCTAGTATTTTATACTTCTATTATACCAAAAAAGCACCGAAAAGTCGCTAAAAAATCGCACTTTTCAGTGCTTTAATACGAGAAAAATCCACGACATTTGTCGTGGACTTTGTCTACAGTCTGAAAGAACTCATAAACCAGATGGTCTATGAG
>ENA-OOZD01001100-OOZD01001100.1-human-gut-metagenome-genome-assembly--contig:-NODE-1100-length-10752-cov-2.327755_pt1 | contig 10752 bp, 9 predicted proteins | sample MGYA00241186_ERZ501395 | MGnify/ENA primary metagenome ERZ501395 (study PRJEB25962, sample SAMEA2042730) | human gut metagenome | biome: human gut; feature: human-associated habitat; material: faeces... | reverse complement strand
GCCTCCGAGGCACCGTAGCCGCCGGTAAAAATCAGGTTTTGAAGCACAAATGCGTACATCGCCGCCGAAAAAAGATTTGCTATGACACTCATTTGTCTTCACCGCCCTTCGGTTGTTGTGTTTCAGCGCCGCCGTCCTTTTCCGGGCTTTTGTCCGTGTCGCTATGTGACGCTGAACTGTCGTCAAAAGCAGTGTACTGCTTGTATTTCTCAAGCTCCGAGAGTATCTCTTCGAATTCGGCGGAGGAGCCGAAGTTTTTGTCTTTTTGCCGCTCGGTGTCGGCGCTTCTGCTCGCGCCGTTTTTGACTGTACCTTTTTTGCTCTTTGCCGGAGCGGACGCGGTCTTTTTGACGGATAATGACGGAGCCTTTCGCTTAGCCGCGGAGCTTTTCTTTTTGTCGGTGTGAGGCTTTTCCTTTTCGTTTTGCGGTTCTTCCTCTCCTAACTCAAAAAAGTCAAGGTCGGTGTCGAGAAATTCGCGCAGCTTTATAACGTGCGACTGCTTGACTTCGGAGAGGTCAAACGAGGCGTCGGGATGCTTTTCGGGGTATTTTTTGTTTATTATCGCCTTTAACGCCGCAGCCATAAAGCCGAGCAGTAAAAATCCGCCGAACGGCATTAAAAGACCCGGCAGCTTTACCGGAATGTTCAGTTTTACGCTGTAAACCGTGCCGCTGCCGAGTATTTCACGGACAACGCCGACTATAAGTATTACCGCGGCATAGCTGAAGCCTGCCGAAACGGCATCGAGAGCGGTGGCCTTAAAATTGTGCTTAACCGCGAACCGTTCGCAGTGCAGCGCGATAAGCGAATTTACCGCAAGCAGCGGCAAAAATATACCTGCGCTCGCCGTTTCGTTGGGGGCAAGGTATCGGAAAAGCATAAACAGAGGTATGTTTATAAGCAATCCCAGTATCGCATATATCATTTTTCGCACGCTGCCCTTCAGCTTTTTCATAAGCAGGCAGGCGAGACATTCTATAAGTAAAAGCTCAACTAAGGATACAAACGAGAGAATTATGGCAGATTTGAGCGATACCGCCATGGCAACGACGGGTGCAATGCCTATGGCTTCAAACAGCACGGGATTTTTGATTATCGCGCTGCTTCTGATAACGGAAACGCTTTTTTTCTTTTTATCAGGCATTTTCGGCACCGCCTTTCCCGTTTTCGAGAGCCTTTTCTTCGAGCTTGTCCGCGAGAGCTGCGCGCACCTTGGCATTTTCCGCCGCAACAAGATGTCTTTCGCGCTTTGTAAGCGGCAGCTTGTCAAATGCGGTGACAAGTCCGTTTGCAAGCAGTACGGCAAAGACCGTACTGTCTTCGAATTTGCCCACAGAGCGCATTATCATACACATAAGCCCTGCTGCCGCACCGTAGCATATCCTTGCGTAAAAGCTCTTCGGAAGAAGCTTGTCGTCGGTCAAAAAGAATACCGATGAAAACAGAAGCGTTCCTCCGCATATTTCCATAAATGCCGAGACGAAACGGCCCGTCAGCACGCGCGGAAACAGGAGCGCGTAAATAAAACAGACCGCGAGGAAGGATACGGAAACGGTGAAATTTTTCGGGCGTCTTACAGCGAGGAACAGGAGTGCTCCGAAAAGTGCTATCGAGCAGGTTGCGCCCATAGGGCCGGAAACCGAGCCTACAAGCACGTCAACATAGTTTAAAAGGCCGGTGCCGACCGAGTTTTTTTGCGAGAGCATATATGCGATAGACGTGCCGGGGAAAAATCCCTGCCCTCCCGAAACGGCGGTAGTGCCGGACGAGAGTATTGCCGGATAAGAAAAGACCTTATCCGGCATACATATTGTGACAAAGGCTATGCCTGCCGCTGCCGGCGTAAACATATGAGAACGCGCATTGCCGAACGGCAGCTTTGCGACGATAACGGCAAAAGCCGAGGCTATGCACGGCAGATAGTACGGAGCGGACGCGGGCATACAAAGTGATGTCATAAGGCCCGTGGCGACAGCCGAGAGGTCGGAAACAGAGGCTTGAGCTTTGAAAATAAACGAGCCTGCGGCTTCGCAGAGCACGGCCGTAAGCACGGAAAGCACCATAAGGCGCACGGCTCTGCCGCCGTAGTAATACCAAGCCATCACGGCCGGAACGACCATAAGGATAAGCATATCGGCAAAGTATCTGCGTGTTATTGAAATTTCACTGCGCGCTTTTGCGGCGCTCTCGGCCGAAATGCCGGCAGATGTTTTGCTTTGTTCCAAAAAATTCACCTGTTTTCCATATTTTATTCATTGCGAAACAAGCGTTCCGACAATATGATGTAAAGAGATAATTTTTATTTTGGGGAGGCTTTCCTATGAATATACATAAAAGCCGTGGGGACAGAGTGATAGTCGAGCTCTCGTCAAACGAGCTGTCGCGCTATGAGCTTTGTCCTGAGGAGATGGACTGTAAAAATCCGAAAACCAGACGCCTTATAAATGACGTAATGAAAAGAGCACAAAGACATATTCGCCGTGACATAACCTCCTTTGACAAAATGAACGTGGACGTTATGGAGACGGACGAAGGGTGTATTATGATTCTCTGCTTTAAGGGCATAAAAACCAAAAGGCCGTTTTCGGGCTACGTCTGTGTTTTGCCGCAGACGGACGACATTTTCAGACTTGCAAGGGGGCTTTTGCCTCACCGCGAAAAAATAAGACAGGCGAGTCTTTTTTTTGACGGCAACAGCTATGCCGCCTGCGTTCTGCCGTATGCGGTCTTTTCAAGAGAAATATTTTTTGTACTCAGCGAATTCGGGAACCCGGTGAGGGCGTCTGTCGGCACAAGAGAGTACCTTTTCGAGCACAAAAAGCTTATAAGCCGCGATTTTATATCGTCGCTGACCTCTTGAAGTCGGCTATGGTCTTTTTTATGTCGTCGCTGCCGAAGAGCGCGCTTCCGGAAACAAATGCGTTGGCACCTGCCTTTGCGGCAACCGAAATTGTGTCTTTATTTATTCCGCCGTCAACCTCAATGTCGATGTCCTTGAGCCCGCGGCGTTCTATTTCGTTTTTAACAGCGGTGACCTTGGGCATCATATCCTCCATAAAGCTCTGGCCGCCGAAGCCGGGCTCAACCGTCATTATAAGCACGAGCGAGAGCTTGTCGAGATACGGATATATCGCCTCTATCGGAGTTCCGGGCTTTACCGAAAGTCCAGCCTTTTTGCCGAGTGACAGGATTTCGTCTATCGTCTTTTCCGTATCGGAGTCCGATTCCGTGTGGAATGTGATTATGTCGGAGCCCGCCTTTGCGAAGTCCGGCACGTATTTATAAGGGTCGCTTATCATAAGGTGCACGTCAAAGGTAAGTTTTGTCGCTTTTCTTATGCACTTTACTATCGGCGCGCCGAGCGTGATGTTCGGGACAAAATGCCCGTCCATAACGTCTACGTGAATCATATCCGCGCCGCATTCCTCCATTTTTTTAAGTTCGCTCTCAAGATTGCCGTAATCGCTTGAGAGAATTGACGGTGATATTTTTACCATAATTTCTCCTTTTTATAACGCTGTCGATTTCCATTAGAAAGCCGAATAATTTTAACACAAAGTCTTTAGTTGAAAATTAACTGTCACGCCGCCGCAGCGGTGTCTGCCGAAGCCGTATCGCTCTCGGCTGCGGTGTCAGACGCGTCGGTGCCGTCTGAGACGGGCTGAGTTTCACTCGCAGTCTCTGCGGAAGAGGTGGTTTCGGGTGCTTCTGTCGGAGCCTCGGTAACGGGCTGAACGGCGGTGGTTGCCGTCTCGGGCGAAGATGTAGCCTGAATTGAATTTATATAATAGCTGCCGTCTTTTTCCCTTAAGGTGATCTTCATATATTTGTCGGGCTCGGGAGCTACCATATCGCCTTCGCTGTTTTGTGCCCATTGGTCTCCTGCAAGGTATCCGACGGTCAAAACCACGGCGCCGCTTTTTTTCTGAACCTTTATAACGTCGGGCGTATAGGTAGGGACAATACCGGTAAGCGGGATAGAATACGTGTGCTTTGCCGAATCATATGTGAACGTGTAGCCGTAGCCGTTTACCGTGGCGTGCTCGGGTTCGGTGTCCGTACCGAAAAGCTTGTGAAATTCGGCGGTTACGTCCTCCTCGGGAATTATCATACCGTCTTCGCCGTACTCGTATTTGTCCGGCGAGAGGTTGCTCTTTAAAATAGACCAAACGGAAATGTCAATAAGCTGATTTTTATTTGCCTTTGTGATGTCGTCAAACGGGTCGGGGTCGTTCATCACGACAGGCGTCAGCATGGTATTGTATTCGTCTATGTTTTTGCTTTTGATTACCGCTTTTTTTGTGGCGTTTACTCCGGCGAGAATTACGCAGACAAGACCTATTACGGCAAATACCGTTATTACAAGGCCCAGGGGGAACGCCCATCGGTTTTTACGCTTTTTATTTACATTAGCCTCAGACATTCTGACTCTCCTAACTTATCTTATCTGACCGTTTCCGAAAATTTCGTACTTAAACGACGTGAGCTGCGGCAGACCGAGAGGGCCTCTCGCGTGGAGCTTTTGCGTGGATATGCCTATTTCCGCTCCGAAGCCGAATTCGCCGCCGTCGGTAAAGCGCGTGCTGGCATTGCGATATACCGCCGCCGCGTCCACTCTCGACATAAATTCGTTTGCCGCCTCGTCATTTTCGGTGACGATGCACTCGCTGTGACCCGTTCCGTATTTATAGATATGCTCTATGGCCTCGTCGATATTATCTACTATCTTTACCGACATTATGTAGTCGAGGTACTCGCGACCCCAGTCGTCCTCGGAGGCTTCCTTTATATCGGGGAGTATCTCTTTAGATGTCTTGTCGCCGCGCAGCTCGACGTTTTTTTCGTCAAGTCGCTTTTTGATGAGCTTCAGCGCCTTTTCGGCAACGTCCTTGTGAATTAAAAGGCTCTCGGCTGCGTTGCATACGGACGGGCGCGATGTCTTGGCGTTAAATATGATGTCGGCCGCCATATCGAGGTCGGCGTCTTTATCGACGTAAATATGGCAGTTGCCGACGCCCGTCTCTATAACGGGGAGGGTGGAGTTTTTGACCACCGTGCCTATAAGCCTTGCGCTGCCGCGCGGAATCAGCACGTCTACATATTTGTTCATGGTCATAAGCTCGTTGGCACTCTCGTGAGAAATGTCGGTTATAAACTGTATGCAGTCCTCAGGTAAAGGCGATTTTTTGAGGGCAGCGCGCATTACATTAAATATTGCGGTGTTCGAGTGTATTGCCTCCCTGCCGCCGCGAAGCACGGAGCAGTTGCCCGATTTCAGGCAAAGCGAAGCCGCATCGGACGTGACGTTGGGGCGAGCCTCAAATATAACGGCAATAACTCCGAGAGGCACCGAAACCTTTTTGACCCGAAGGCCGTTCGGCCTTGTTATATCGGAGAGTGTTTTACCGACGGGGTCGGGCAGGTCGGCAACCTCAATAACGCCCTTTGCCATACCGTCTATCCTGTCGGGAGAGAGAAGAAGTCTGTCCAAAAGAACCTTGGGTAATCCGTTCTCCTCGGCAGCCTTCATATCCTTATCGTTTTCGCGGAGAATATAATCCTTGTTGCTTTTAAGCTCTTCGGCTATAAGTAAAAGAGCCTTGTTTTTATCGTTTGCCGAGGCTGTTGAGAGCTTTTTCGCAGCCTCCTTTGCGTTTCGGCATTTAAGCTCGGTATCAGTCATTTTGTCTCAATCCTTTTTACCTACAAAAAATGTTCCTATTTGTTTGCCGTCGAGAGCCTTGTATATGTCCTCGGGAGCGGAGCCGTTCATAACTATCATATCTATTCCCGCGCTCATGGCTATTTGAGCCGCGTGTAGCTTTGTTACCATTCCGCCGGTGCCGAATTTTGAGCCGTGACCGCCCGCAAAGCCTATAAGTTCGTCTGTAATCTCGGTTACGGTGGGTATTATTTCGGCGTCCTCGTCGACTGTGGGGTTACCGTTATAAAGCCCGTCTATGTCGGTGAGGATTATCAGCGCGTCGGCTCCTATGAGCTTTGCGACTATTGCCGAGAGACAGTCATTGTCGCCGTAGACAATTTCCTCAACGCCTATTGCGTCGTTTTCGTTTACTACGGGAATTGCGCCGTATGAAAAGAGCTTATCAAAGGTATTTATAAGATTTTTGCGCCTTTCGGGGGACTCCACGTCGCTTTTTGTGAACAGGAGTTGGCCTATTTTATGGCCGTATTCGCTGAACATCTTGTCATACATATACATAAGCTCGCATTGACCTACGGTGGACGCCGCCTGCCTGCCGGGAGTGTCCTTCGGACGCTCCGGGAGCCCGAGCTTTCCCGTGCCGACACCTATCGCGCCGGAGGAGACGAGAGTTACCTTGATGCCCGAATTTTCAATATCCGAGAGTACCGAGATAAGCTTATGCATTCTTCTTATATTTGTTTTTCCGTTGTCGTAGACAAGCGTGGAGGTTCCCACTTTGACAACGAGTCTTTTTACATCCTTTAATACCGCCAAGACATATCCTCCCACAAGCCCCGCCTTACAGGGCGCGAAATAATAATATTTATACACTATAAATTATATCATATGAAAAGGGATTTAACAATATAAAATATTTTTCGCGGCACCTTTTTAAATTTAACCGAATTGTAATTTTTTTTATATGTTTTTGTAATTTCGATGTTGTATAAACTTACTGTGTAGGGAGTCGGCTCAAAAAGCGGAGATATAAAATATTTGTATTCCGTTTTGTGTGATAATCTGTTAAAATAAAATCAGCCGAGCAGGCGAAAAATACGGAAGAGGGGCAAAGTTATGTATAACGTTCTTGTGTGTGACGACGACAAAGCGATACTCGACTCACTCGAAATATATTTAAATCTTGAGGGGTATAAGGTTTTTAAGGCGGAAAACGGCAGGCAGGCACTAAAAACAGCGGAGGAAAACGATCTGCAATGTATAATTCTCGATATAATGATGCCTGACCTCGACGGACTCAACGCAACGCTGAAGCTCCGTGAGAGCAAAAACATACCGATAATCCTACTCTCTGCCAAGAGTGAGGATACGGACAAGATAACGGGTCTTTCGTTCGGAGCGGATGACTATGTGACAAAGCCGTTTAATCCGCTTGAGCTTATGGCACGGGTGAAATCGCAGATAAGGCGTTATGTTTCACTCGGCAGTATGGAGAAAAAGGACAGCCTTATAGTTACGGGAGGGCTCGCTCTTGACCTCGATTCCAAAGAAATTACGCTCGACGGCGAAAAAGTCAAGCTTACCGCTACGGAATACGGCATACTCGAATATCTTATGAAAAATATAGGCAGAGTTCTCTCTACGAATCAGATATACGAAGCGGTGTGGAAGGAGCCGTCGTTCCAGACGGAAAAAACCGTGACCGTGCACATACGCAGAATAAGAGAAAAAATAGAGATAAATCCCAAAGAGCCGAAATATTTAAAGGTGGTGTGGGGCATTGGCTATAAAATCGAAAAACTTTAAAACTTCATTCGGATTAAAGCTCGTTGCATTTTTTATTGCGGCGTTGCTTGCGTTTTCCTCGGCGATTTGTGCGGTTGAGGCTATAAACGACCTGTTCAGATACGGCTCGGAAATCCTTACTAAGCCGGCAAAAAGTCTTGATATGACCGAAACGTCGCTGTTTGCATCGAAGCTGAACTCCGATGTGCAGTCGATATATGCCGGCAGCGGCCTTATGACGTGGGACGCATATAAAAGCACGTATTACAGCACTTTCGACGAGGAGCTGAGCGCGGCTCGCACGGAGCTGGAGCGCTTCAAAAAGGAATGTATGTCAGAGGCTGTGGCGGCATATCGTGATAAATATGCCGCTTCCGAGTATTCCTCTTCTCAAAAGAGTGACGATGTTACGGGGGCCGGTGCTTCCGCCTATACGACAAATGTCTACGGAAACGTCTCTGCCTATTCCCGCTCCGACAACGTAGTTTCACCGAATTACGACAAGGACTACTATGACGGCTGCCGTGAGAGCTATTCGCTTAAGAGCGGAGATTCGGGGAATGTCACCTTTACAACCTCCACCACGGACGAGGAATTGGTATCGCTCGTGAGCAATGCATATTCTCAGGTTATGTCTGCGGCGCGCCGTGAGTATGAAACAACGGTCGCCATGGAGAGCCGCAGCATCAAAAATATAAAGAACCTTAAATACTATATATATAATCCGTCTACCGGCGAAATAATCACAAATCTTGAGACGGAAACGAGCGAGGAGAAAGCGAACGAAATTAAAAAATCGGGAGATTATTCGGCATTTACAAGCGGAAGCAGATGGTATATGGTCTATACTGCCGACGGAGGACTTGTCTCGGCGAGTCCGCAAATAACCCGCGATACGCTCTATACCGTACAGAGCGGCGATAAATACTATTTTAGCCTTAAGTCGGATTACTACTACAAACGCACGCTGTCAAATGTTCTCGGCTCATGCTTTTCAAACAACGGCTATGACATAATTCTGATGCTTCCCGAAACGCTGTCGGAAGGCGACGATTATTACAATATGCAGTCGGAGATGGTAAAAAGCAGTGCCGATACATACAACTATATATTTTTAAGCCTTGCATCTATGCTTGTTCTTGCCATGGTGTCGGTTTACCTTATATATGCGGCAGGCGAGACGGCAGGCCCCGAAAAAATCAAATTTTCGTTTCTCGACAAGCTTCCGACGGACTTGCATTTTATTTTGGCTGCCGCTGTTGCGGGGGCGGGAGTTTACGGAATTTTATCCTTGGCAGCCGATTACAAACATGCTTTCGATTACTATGCCGACGGCAAAGCGCTTATGATGTTTGTGGTTATGTCGCTTATTGCCGTTGCGGTGTGGGCTGTGCTGCTTGAGTGGCTCTGTTCTGTTTCTAAATATTACAAGGCGAAAAAGAACTGGCTTCGATCAACGCTTGTTTGGTATATTATTAGGCTTATCGGGAAATTATTTTCGCCGCTTAAAAGGCTTCGTGAAAAGCCGGTGCGCTTAAGGCGCCGTGTACTGCTTGTGCTTATAGGCTATATAATCGGCAACACCGTGCTGACCGGCGTTGCGGCTATGTGCAGAGGATTTTGGTTCGTTCTTCTTATAGCGGTGCTGCTGCTGTATAATATTCTGACTGTTTCGCTTATGTGGAAATATGTGCTGTCGCTTGACCGCATAATAGCGGCGTCGGAGAACGCAAAAAACGGAGAGCCTCCCGAAAACATCTATTCGGAAAATATGCCTGAGCCCTTAAAAACGCTGGCGCTCAATCTCAGCCTTACGCAGGAGGAGATGCAAAAGGCGATAAATGAGGCGGTAAAGGGCGAAAGAATGAAAACCGAGCTTATAACAAATGTGTCGCACGACCTTAAAACGCCGCTCACTTCGATAATCTCATATGTCGATTTGCTCAAAAAGTGCGACATAGACGATATTTCGGCACAAAAATATATAAACGTGCTCGATGAAAAATCCATAAGACTCAAAAGACTTATCGAGGACCTTGTCGAGGCGTCAAAGGCGTCATCGGGAGCCGTGACGTTTAACAAGATGAATGTTAATCTCCATGAGCTTGCGGTTCAGGCGGTCGGTGAAATGTCCGACGCTTTTGAGGAGAGAAATCTCGATGCGGTGCTCAACGAGCCGACGGAGCCGATTGTTATATACGCCGACAGCCAAAAGACGTGGCGAATCATAGACAATCTTTTGAGCAACGTCAAAAAGTATGCTCTCCCCGGTACGAGAGTATATATAGACGTCGGCAGGGACAGCTCATACGGTACAATAACGATAAAAAACACTTCACGCGAAAAGTTGAATATAGACCCTGATGAGCTGACTCAGCGCTTTGTACGCGGAGACGAGTCACGTACCATGGAGGGCAGCGGCCTCGGGCTTTCGATAGCGAAGGATTTGTGTACGCTTCAGGGCGGAAAGCTTGAGCTCTCAATAGACGGCGACCTGTTTAAGGCGACGGTGAAAATGCCGCTTGTGTATTCTTGTGACGGTGAGCAGGGAAGCGTACAATAAGAAAATAAATAAGCCGAGCCTGCGTAAAACGTAAGCTCGGCTCTTGTTTTATATTCGCGGTAAAATCGGACTATACAAAAAAGCAAAAAAATGTTACAATCAACGGGAAGACTGAAGATGGGAAGGTGCGCTTTGGAAAAATTCGAAATAGCCGGTCTGACGGTTGAATTTGAGACGGGAGACGGACTGCTTCTTGAGCGCAGCAGACCGTATCTCACAAGTGACGATAAAAAAACCGACATAAAAATAGAACTCGACGATGACTTCTTTATGCGTAGGCGGCAAAGCTATCCCATGCTGACGCTCGATGAGTGCCGATATGTGTGGACGGGCGAGGCGTTTTATTTAAAGTTGCTTGAATTTAACGGCTTTATGCTTCACTCGTCGTGCGTGTGCCGCGGCGGCAATGCCTATCTTTTTTCCGCGCGCAGCGGAACCGGCAAATCCACGCACACGCATCTTTGGCTCTCGGAATTTCCCGACGCATATATATTAAACGACGATAAGCCGGCGATTATCATAAACGAAAGCGGCGCAGTTGCCTACGGCACACCGTTCAGCGGCAAAAACGACGAGAGCAGAAACGCCGCGGCTCCGATAAGGGCTGTTGTGTTTATAGAGAGAAGCCAAAAGAACAGTATTGAAAAAATAAGTCCGGCGAGTGCCGTGCCGCTGTTTATGTCACAGACCGTGCGCCCGAAAACACCGCAGTATATGGGTGTGCTTTTGGGGCTGC
>ENA-OOZD01001081-OOZD01001081.1-human-gut-metagenome-genome-assembly--contig:-NODE-1081-length-10923-cov-1.272543_pt1 | contig 10923 bp, 9 predicted proteins | sample MGYA00241186_ERZ501395 | MGnify/ENA primary metagenome ERZ501395 (study PRJEB25962, sample SAMEA2042730) | human gut metagenome | biome: human gut; feature: human-associated habitat; material: faeces... | reverse complement strand
TCCGATTATCCGTCCGTTAAACCAGTCACTCACAGCTGATGAGATTACACAGATTACCGGTATTTTAAACGGAACAACCAACTACATTTTAACAAAGATGAGCCAGGAAGGCAGTTCTTATGAAGATGTATTAAAGGAAGCACAGGATTTAGGCTATGCGGAGCGCAATCCGGAAGCGGATGTGGAAGGCTATGATACCTGCCGTAAGATTGCGATTCTGACATCGCTTGCATTCGGTTCAACCGTAAAGTTTGAAGAAATCCAGACAGAAGGCATTACAAAGATTTCAACAGCCGATTTTGCATATGCGGAAAAGCTTGGCTGTGTTGTCAAACTGCTTGCAACAAGCTTTAAGAAAGATGAAAAGGTTTATGCGATTACAGCACCGTTCTTAATTGATGCTACACATCCGCTCTATAATGTCAATGACGTCTTAAACGGCATTTATATTCATGGAAATGTCATTGGTGACGTGATGTTCTTCGGAGCAGGTGCAGGAAAGCTTCCGACAGCCAGTGCGGTTGTTGCGGATGTTGTAGACTGCGTAAAGCATAAGGGCAGAAATGTCATGACACTCTGGAGCTATGAAAAGTTAGAACTTGGCAGTGCAATGGAAGTAGAACGCACTTTCTTTGTAAGAATTAAAGACAGAGCGGCGCTTGAAAAAGCAAAAGAAGCATTCCACGCAGTACAGACAGTTACGGTAGACGGACTGGATGATGAATTTGGTCTTGTAACAGCCAATATGACAGAACAGGCATTTGCACAGGCAGCAGCACAGTTTGATGTTGCCGGCAGAATCCGTTTTGATAAAACAACCATTTAAAATAAAAAACTGACGGTTACAGTAAATGAGAAGGAAATGAGGAAAAGAAAATCATGAAGTATTTAATCGTTTTAGGCGATGGAATGGCAGATAAGAATATTCCTGAACTTGACAACCGTACACCCCTTGACTATGCAGACACGCCGGCAATGGATAAGTATTCAAAATTATCCGAAATCGGCATGGTGCGCACCGTACCGGAAGGTATGGCACCGGGAAGTGATACGGCAAATCTTTCTGTATTGGGCTACAATCCGAGAGAATATTATACGGGACGTTCTCCACTCGAAGCGTTAAGCATCGGTGTGGATATGAAACCGACCGATGTGGCACTGCGCTGTAATATCGTTACGGTATCCACAGACGACCTTCCATATGAAGAAAAAACGATTATTGACCACAGTTCAAGCGAAATCTCAACAGAAGATGCGGCTGTATTACTGGAAGCGGTCCGTAAAGAATTAGAAACGGATATTTATAAATTCTATGTTGGAACAAGCTACAGACATTTAACCATCTGGGACAAGGGTGAAGTTGTAGAACTGACACCGCCGCATGATGTACTTGGACAGGTCATCGGACAGTATCTGCCAAAGACAGAAGCGCTGCGTGAAATGATGAAGAAAAGCTATGACATTTTATCAAATCACCCAATCAATGTAGAACGCATGAAAAAGGGCTTAAATCCTGCCAATTCCATCTGGTTCTGGGGTGCAGGCACACGTCCGGCACTGGCACCGTTTGTTGAAAAGACGGGACATACCGGTGCAATGATTTCTGCGGTAGATTTATTAAAGGGGATTGCAGTCGGCGCGGATATGAAGGTTGTTGAGGTAGAAGGCGCAAATGGCGGACTCGATACCAATTATGAAGGAAAAGCCGATGCAGCAGTAGAAGCACTGTTAAAAGATGATTTGGATTTTGCATACATTCATCTGGAAGCCCCGGACGAAATGGGACATCAGGGCAGCTTTGAGCGCAAGGTGCAGGCAATTGAAAATCTCGACAAGCGCATTATTAAGCGTGTGACAGAGCAGTTAGAAGCGGCAGGAACGGATTTCAGAATGTTAGTTCTTCCGGACCATCCGACACCGGTAGCCATCAGAACCCATGTATCAGACCCGGTTCCGTATATGCTCTATGACAGCACAAACAAGCAGAGCCACACATGGAATTACAATGAAAAAGAGGCGCAGGAAAGCGGCAATTATATCGACAAAGGATATACAATCATCAATCATTTATTTGAAAAATAACAGAGAAAGGCAGTTACATAAAAATGGTAAAAGTAGTTAAATTTGGCGGAAGTTCATTAGCAAGTGCAGAGCAGTTTAAGAAGGTTGGCAACATTATCCGTGCCGAAGAGAGCAGAAGATATGTTGTGCCGTCTGCACCGGGAAAGCGTTTTTCAGAGGATACGAAAGTAACGGATATGCTCTACAAATGCTATGCCGAAGCAGAAGAAGGCAAAAATTTTGATAAATCCTTAAAGGCAATCAAGGAACGTTACAACGAAATCATCAAGGGGCTCGGCTTAAAGCTTTCCTTAGAAGAACAGTTTGAAACAATTAAGAAGCAGTTTGCTGCAAAGGCTGGCAAGGACTATGCAGCTTCCCGCGGTGAATATTTAAACGGTATCATCATGGCAAATTACCTCGGCTATGAATTTATTGATGCAGCAACTGTAATCTGCTTTGATAAAAATGGTGAATTTGAATCTGAAAAAACCAATCAAGTGATGAGCGAACGTCTTGCAAATACAGAAAATGCCGTTATTCCGGGCTTCTACGGTGCAATGCCAAACGGTCAGGTAAAGACATTTTCAAGAGGCGGTTCCGATGTAACCGGTTCTATCGTGGCAAGAGCTTTAAAGGCAGATGTATATGAAAACTGGACAGATGTTTCCGGTTTCCTAGTAGCAGATCCAAGAATTGTAGAAAATCCAAAGCCGATTGCGATTATTACTTATAAGGAATTAAGAGAATTATCTTACATGGGTGCTTCCGTATTACACGAATCCGCAATCTTCCCGGTAAGAAAAGAAGGAATTCCGATTAATATCCGCAACACCAATGCACCGGAAGATAAGGGTACAATGATTGTAGAAACGACCTGCAGTATCCCGGAATGTATCATTACAGGTATCGCAGGAAAGAAAGGCTTTGTAGCAATCAACATTGATAAGGATATGATGAACTCTGAAATCGGTTTTGGTAGAAAAGTACTTCAGGTATTTGAAGATAACGGTATTTCATTTGAGCATATGCCGTCAGGAATCGACACCATGACAGTCATTGTACATCAGGATGAATTTGTGGAAAAAGAACAGAAGGTGCTTGCAGAACTGCACAGAGCCGTGAATCCGGACAGCATTGAATTAGAGTCAAACCTCGCATTAATCGCTGTTGTGGGACGCGGTATGAAAAACAGTGTCGGTAATGCCGCAAATGTAATTTCTGCACTGTCTAATGCAAAGATTAATGTTAAAATGATAGATCAGGGATCTTCAGAGCTTAACATCATCATTGGTGTAAGAAACAGATACTTTGAGGATGCTATTAAGACTATCTATGGAGTATTTGTTCCAGAGGAATAGTTGAGTAGATAAACAGGGGGATAAGGGATATGAAAGAGGCAAAGAATGAATTAATGCAGTTTGTCGGCGGCGTAATAATGCTTGTTGTAGGACTGTACATATTGTCACAGAAAGTTATGGTATCATCTTCATATGGGTTCTTCTCATTATGGGGTGGCAGGTTCTCATCAGGTCTTATTATGGTACCATTAATAATTGGAGTTGTATGGATGTTTGCTTCAGGCGGCTCATTTGTATCTAAAGTATTTACCGTACTATCAGTGATACTTATAATTGCGGCAATTGTTGCGTCAACAAGAATCTGGCTTGTAACTATTACAATGTATGAATGGGTTCTTATACTTGTTCTTATATTTGGCGGCGCCGGATTGGTTGCAAAGGTATTGTTTGCTAACAATAAGTCAGAAAAGTCCAAGAAAGATAAGTCAGAGCAGACAGGCGGCAGTTATACATCAAGTGTAGATGATGAACTTGATAAGATGAAAAAGAATATGAAGTAAATTTCATTCCCCGCACATGGAGTGCGGGGATTCTTGCGTTTATGCAACTGTTGATAAACTTTGATGAAATTGATATAATTAAATGTAATATGCGTATGAAAACGGAGGAAGATTAATGGATATCGCAAAGAAGATAGCGGAAGAGCTGGAAATTAAAGTAACACAGGTAGAAGCTGCTGTTAAACTTATAGATGAGGGGTGTACAATCCCTTTTATTGCAAGATACAGAAAGGAAGTTACAGGAGCGTTAAATGATGAACAGCTCCGTAATCTTGATGAGAGATTAAAGTATTTAAGAAATCTTGAAGACAGAAAGACTCAGGTCCTCGCAAGCATTGAAGAACAGGGTAAATTAACAGACGAGTTAAAGCAGCAGATTCTGGCGGCAGAAACAATGGTACTCGTAGAGGATTTATATCGTCCGTATAAGCAGAAAAGAAGAACAAGAGCGACAATTGCCAAAGAAAAAGGCTTAGAACCGCTGGCAGAATTTATTTTACAGCAAAATACCGACAAGCCGTTAGAGGAGGAAGCCGCCAAGTACATCAGTACGGAAGAAGGAAAAGAAGTAGCCGATGCCAAAGCGGCAATTGCGGGTGCAATGGATATTATTGCAGAGCAGATTTCCGATGTGGCAGACTACAGAACATATATCCGTGATATTACAATGAAAGAGGGGAAACTCATTTCTATTGCCAAAGATGAAAAAGTAGAATCGGTTTATGAAACCTACTATGACTACAATGAAAGTTTAAGCACCGTTCCGGGACACAGAATCCTTGCGATTAACCGTGGTGAAGCGGAAAAGTTTTTAACAGTGAAGATTGAAGCGCCGGAAGAACGCATTTTAAGATATCTGGAAAAACAGGTGCTGACATCGGAAAATGAATTTACAGCGCCGGTATTAAAAGCAACAATCGCAGATGCGTATGACAGACTGATCGCACCGGCAATCGAACGTGAAATCCGCAGCAGTCTGACAGAAAAAGCAGAAGATGGCGCAATTAAAGTATTCGGCAAAAACTTAGAACAGCTTTTATTACAGCCGCCGATTGCAGGAAAAGTCGTACTCGGCTGGGACCCGGCATTCCGTACAGGCTGTAAGCTTGCTGTTGTAGATGCTACGGGAAAGGTGCTGGATACAAAGGTCATCTATCCGACAGAGCCGCACAATAAGGTTGAAGAATCCAAGCGTGAAGTAAAAAAACTCATTGACAAATATCATGTAACGCTTATTTCCTGCGGGAACGGAACGGCTTCCAGAGAATCCGAAAAAATCATTGCAGACATGATTAAAGAAATGAATTTAAACGATGTGGATTACATCATTACCAATGAAGCCGGTGCTTCCGTATATTCGGCAAGTAAGCTGGCAACAGAGGAATTTCCTGATTTTGACGTAGCACAGCGTAGTGCGGTATCCATTGCAAGACGTGTGCAGGACCCGCTTGCCGAACTTGTAAAGATTGAACCGAAGTCGATTGGTGTGGGACAGTATCAGCATGATATGAATCAGAAAAAGTTAAGCGAAACCCTGACCGGTGTCGTAGAAGACAGTGTAAATAAAGTCGGTGTTGATTTAAATACAGCATCCGCTTCATTATTGGAATACATTTCAGGTATTTCCAAGGCAGTTGCAAAAAATATTGTAGACTACCGTGAAACTAACGGTAGATTTACGAACAGAAAGCAGCTGTTAAAGGTGGCAAAGTTAGGACCAAAGGCATTTGAACAGTGTGCGGGCTTTATGCGCATTACAGGCGGTGACAATCCGTTAGATGCAACAAGTGTCCACCCGGAAAGCTACGAAGCAGCAAAGAAGCTGCTGGCGTTAATGGGTTATGACAGCAATTCCATTACTTCCGGTGAATTAATTGGTTTAAGAAGCAAAGTTCACAATTTAAAAGAACTCTCCGAAAAGCTTGAAATCGGTGAAATGACCTTAGAGGATATTATCAAGGAACTTGAAAAGCCGGGACGTGACCCGAGAGAAGAAATGCCAAAGCCGATTTTACGCAAAGATGTCTTAGAAATGAAAGACTTACAGCCGGGCATGATTTTAAAGGGAACGGTAAGAAATGTCATTGATTTTGGTGCATTTGTAGACATTGGTGTACATCAGGACGGACTGGTACACATTTCACAGATGAGAAGTGACAGACGTGTCGAACATCCGTTAGACGTTGTCAGTGTCGGTGATATCGTAGATGTCCGTGTAATTGAAGTGGATGCCAATAAAGGCAGAATTGCACTTTCTATGATTTTGGATGAAAAAGAAGCGCAGAATAAAAAGATAAGCAGACCGGCAAAAGACCGCCGGACAAAAAAGGACCGTCCGAAAAAACAGGAAGGACTGAATCTGAGCGGATTGTCAAAATTTATGCACTAAAAAAGAGTAAAGATTGTCCGGATAATGCCGGGGCTGAATTAAGAAAGGAAAAGTTATGAGTGAATCGAACAAGCCACAGGGCTTACAGGTGCAGTTTGAAACACAGGTTACCGAACAGGATTTGATGAATTTTAAATTATACCACAATTACCACAGTGTCGGCGGTGTGGCAGGATTGTTGTTTGGGATTGTCGCACTGATTATCTGCGTAGTATCCGTAGGCCAGGTCAACATTTCCTATACACTGATGATGGGCTTTTTCGGGCTCTTTTTTACCGTGTATACACCGATTGGCATGAAATTAAAAGTGAAACAGCAGATGAAAACCGTTGCAGCTTTTAAAGAACCTGTCCGATATACAGTTACAGAAGAAAAGATTTTGTTACAGCAGGGGGCGGTGACCGAAGAAATGCTCTGGGAAGACATTTTTAAGATTAAATGTACAGGAAAAAGTCTTGTTTTATATATTACCAGTGTCCGTGCTAATATCATTCCATTGCGTGACATCGGTGATGAACTGGATGCGTTTCTTACAATTGCAGAGAAAAAATTGAAGCCGTTTCAGATAAAAGTGGGAGGCAGATATGGTCATAGAAACAACTAGCGCAAAAGAAACCTTTGAAGCCGGATACAGGCTGGCACAGTCCGTACATCCGGGACAGATTTACTGCTTAAACGGCGATTTGGGTGTCGGCAAAACCGTATTTACGCAGGGCTTTGCCAAAGGACTTGGGATTGAAGAACCGATTAACAGCCCGACCTTTACGATTGTACAGGAGTATCATGAAGGCAGACTGCCGTTGTACCATTTTGATGTATACCGCATTGCCGATGTCAGTGAAATGGATGAAATCGGTTATGAAGAATACTTTTTTTCAGATGGTGTATGCCTGATAGAATGGGGAACGCTCATAGAAGAACTGCTCCCTGACAGCACAATAACTATTACGATAGAAAAAGATTTGCAGAAAGGCTTCGACTATCGTAAAATAACGATTTCAAATGGAGAAAAACAATGAGAATTCTGGCAATAGAAAGTTCCGCAGTTACTGCTTCTGTTGCAATTTTAACAGATGACGTACTGACGGCAGAATATACGGTAAATTATAAAAAAACACATTCACAGACACTGCTTCCGATGATTGATGAAATCTGTAAAATGACGGAAACAGAGCCGGAAAGTTTTGATTTGATTGCTGTATCACAGGGACCGGGTTCTTTTACCGGACTGCGTATCGGTGCGGCAACAGGAAAAGGCATTGCACTGGCACTGGATAAAAAAATGGTCGCAGTGCCGACCTTAAAAGCAATGGCATATAATGTCAGTGAAACAGACTGCCTGATTTGTCCGGTAATGGATGCAAGAAGACAGCATTTATATACGGCGCTGTACCGGCTGGATAAAGACGGGAAACCACAGGAAGTATTGGCACAGAGCCTGTTATCTTATGAAGAACTGATAAAGCTTTTAAATGAGAAAAATGAACCGGTACTCTTTATCGGCGATGGTGTTGTACCAGCAAAACAGGCATTTGAAGAAGGTCTTACCTGTGCTTATAAAATCGCTCCGGCGCATATCTGCACCCAGCGCGCAGGCAGTGTGGCGCTTGCGGCAAAAGATATGGCAGAAGCGGGAGAGGTCATTTTATCAGACGCATTCCATCCGGAATATTTAAGACCGTCACAGGCAGAAAGGGAGTTGAAGCGTGGAACAGTTTCAAATTCGTGAAATGCGTGAAACAGATATTGCACAGGTCGAAGCAATAGAACAGGAAATTTTTTCTGTACCGTGGTCGGAAAAATCTTTTCTTTCCGCCTGCACAACGCCTGAAAATATTTATCTGGTGTGCCTTGCAGGCGAAGAAGTTGCAGGCTACTGCGGATTGTGGAGTGTGCTTGGCGAAGGCAATATCACCAATATGGCAGTGGCAGAAAAATACCGCAGAAACGGAGTGGCGGAAGCGCTGATGAAAGAAATGGAAGAACGCGGCAGACAAAAAGACGTGACGATATTTTTTCTTGAAGTGCGTGAAAGCAATGATGCAGCGCGCAGGCTCTATGAAAAAATGGGATATGAACAAATCGGTGTCCGTAAAAATTTTTACGAGAAGCCGGCGGAAAATGCCATAATCATGTCAAAAGGCTGGCGTACGGCATAGGAAAGGTGTATACTAAAATTAGAAAAGGAAAGACTAAGAAAAATGTTAGATGTATGTTTACTAGGTACAAGCGGAATGCTTCCGTTGCCGGGAAGATGGCTGACATCGCTGTTGCTGCGTTATAACGGCAGCAGTATGTTAATCGACTGCGGCGAGGGAACACAGATTGCAATAAAAGAAAAGGGCTGGAGCTTTCATCCGATTGATGTCATCTGCTTTACACATTACCATGCAGACCATATCAGCGGACTTCCGGGACTTTTACTGACAATCGGCAATTCCGACAGGACAGAACCGGTAACACTCATCGGGCCAAAAGGGCTTTCAAGAGTGGTTTCCGCACTGAGGGTCATTGCACCGGAGCTTCCGTTTGAAATTAAATTTATTGAGATTACACAGCCGGAGCAGGTCATTGAATTAAATGGCTATCGTATTACGGCTTTTAAAGTGAACCATAATGTACTCTGTTATGGATATACCCTTGAGATTCTCCGCCAGGGAAAATTCTCGGCTGAGAGAGCGAAAGAGCAGGATATTCCACTGAAATACTGGAATCCGCTCCAGAAAGGACAGACCATCGAAGCAGACGGTATTACCTATACACCGGAGATGGTACTTGGACCTGCGAGAAAAGGAATCAGGCTTACTTATACAACAGATACCAGACCAACAGAATCTATCCTGCGAAATGCAAAGGAATCGGATCTGTTTATCTGTGAAGGAATGTACGGAGAAGATGACAAAGCAGACAAAGCACGCGGATACAAGCATATGACTTTCCGCGAGGCGGCGGTTTTGGCTCGTGATGCCCGGGTAAAGGAGATGTGGCTGACACATTACAGTCCATCTCTGGTCAGACCAGATGAGTTTATGGATAAAGTTCGTGAAATTTTTCCAAATGCATATCCGGGAAAAGACGGAAAGAGTCTGGAATTGAATTTTGAGGAATAATATGTCACTGAAATTGATTATGAACAAGTAGTAAAACGGATGACTTATCCGTCCGATATATGAGGAACAGAAAATGAAAGATACATTAATTCTTGCAATTGAGAGTTCCTGTGATGAGACTGCAGCTTCTGTTGTCAAAAACGGAAGAACTATTCTGTCAAATGTGATCTCTTCACAGATCGCTCTTCATACTTTATACGGTGGGGTAGTTCCGGAAATTGCTTCCCGTAAACATATTGAAAAGATTAACCAGGTAATTGAACAGGCACTGGCAGATGCAGATGTAACTCTTGATGATCTGGATGCAATTGGTGTCACTTATGGTCCGGGACTTGTAGGTGCACTTCTTGTGGGCGTTGCTGAGGCGAAGGCAATTGCTTATGCAAAGAAGCTTCCACTGGTAGGGGTCCACCATATTGAGGGCCATGTGTCAGCAAATTATATTGAACATCCGGATCTTGAACCTCCATTTTTATGTCTGATCGTGTCAGGAGGACATACACACCTTGTGATCGTTAAGGATTATGGAGAATTTGAAATCCTGGGACGTACCCGTGATGATGCTGCAGGCGAAGCTTTTGACAAAGTTGCAAGAGCTATCGGACTGGGATATCCGGGAGGACCAAAGGTAGACAAGCTCTCTAAAGAGGGAAACCCCAATGCAATTGAGTTTCCAAAAGCTAAAATTGGAGATTGTCCGTACGATTTCAGCTTCAGTGGTGTAAAATCAGCAGTGTTGAATTATATTAATCATGCGCAGATGACCGGAGAAGAGATAAACAGAGCAGATCTGGCAGCATCTTTCCAGAAAGCGGTAGTTGATGTGCTGGTGGAGCATACAATGCTTGCAGCCAAAGATTATGGGATGACTAAGATTGCAATTGCAGGCGGAGTGGCTTCGAATGGAACGTTAAGAGCGGCAATGGAAGAAGCATGTAAGAAAAATAATTACAGTTTTTATCGGCCGTCACCGATCTTCTGTACAGACAATGCAGCAATGATAGGATCAGCAGGATATTATAGATATTTACATGGAGACATATCAGACAATACACTTAATGCAGTTCCAAATTTAAAAATAGGTGAATAATTACAGTTTCAAGAAGAAACTTTAGAAGGGAAAATAAAAGAATGTCAATATTCGTAATTGCCGATTTACATTTATCATTCAAAAATCCAAAACCAATGGATATATTTGGAGATAATTGGACAAAACACGAAGAAAAAATAAAAAAAGATTGGAATGAAAAAGTAAAAGAAGAAGATTTGGTAGTATTACCAGGAGATTTTTCATGGGCAACATATATTGAAGACACAATACCAGATTTTGAATATTTAAATAGTCTACCAGGAAAGAAAATCATGTTAAAAGGAAATCATGATTATTGGTGGACAACAGTTACAAGTATGAGAAAATTTCTAAAAGAAAATAATTTTCAGAATATAGACTTTTTATATAATAACAGTTTTGAATATGAAAACAAAATTTTATGTGGTACAAG
>ENA-OOZD01001074-OOZD01001074.1-human-gut-metagenome-genome-assembly--contig:-NODE-1074-length-10975-cov-1.776099_pt1 | contig 10975 bp, 8 predicted proteins | sample MGYA00241186_ERZ501395 | MGnify/ENA primary metagenome ERZ501395 (study PRJEB25962, sample SAMEA2042730) | human gut metagenome | biome: human gut; feature: human-associated habitat; material: faeces... | reverse complement strand
CTTGTAATAATACATTAAATACATCTGGGTGTGCTTTTTCAATTTCATCAAATAGTATTACTGAATATGGTTTTCTACGAACTGCTTCTGTTAATTGTCCACCTTCTTCGTATCCAACATATCCTGGAGGCGCACCAATTAATCTAGATACTGAGAATTTTTCCATGTATTCAGACATATCAATTCTTATTATGTTGTGTTCATCATCAAATAAGCTTTCTGCCAAAGCTTTTGCAAGCTCAGTTTTACCAACACCTGTTGGACCTAGGAACATGAATGAACCTATTGGTCTACGACTATCTTGTATTCCTGCTCTTGAACGAATAATTGCATCTGTAACTTTGTCTACAGCTTCATCTTGACCAATTACTCTTTTATGCAAAATTGAACCTAAGTTTAATATTTTTTCTCTTTCACTCTCCATTAATTTTGTAACAGGAATTCCTGTCCATTTTGCAATAATTTTTGTTATTTCTTCATCTGTAACTTTTGTTCTAAGTAAACTGCTTTCTTTAGATTTTGCAGCTATTTCTTCCTCTTTTTTAAGCTCTTTTTGTAGTTCTGGTAATTTACCATATTTTAATTCAGCAGCTTTGTTTAGTTCATAATTTCTTTCTGCTTTTTCAATTTCTCCATTTACTCTTTCAATGTCTTCACGAAGTTTTTGTACTTTAGAAATTGCGTCTTTTTCGTTTTCCCATTTAGCTTTCATTTCATTGAATTTTGTTTGCATTTCTGCAATTTCTTTTTGTATTACTTCTAAACGTTTTTGAGATTGTTCATCTTTTTCTTTCTTTAAAGCTTCTGCCTCAATTTGATGTTGCATTATTTTATGTGATATTTCATCTAGTTCTGTAGGCATTGATTCCATTTCTGTTTTAATCATACTACATGCTTCATCAATTAGGTCTATTGCTTTATCTGGCAAAAATCTGTCTGTGATGTATCTGTGTGATAATGTTGCTGCTGCAATTATAGCATTGTCGCTTATTTCAACGCCATGGTAAACTTCATATCTCTCCTTTAAACCTCTTAAAATAGAAATTGTATCTTCTACTGTTGGTTCATCTACTAATACATGTTGGAAACGTCTTTCAAGTGCTGGGTCTTTTTCTATATATTGTCTGTATTCATTTAATGTAGTTGCACCTATACAATGTAACTCTCCTCTTGCTAACATCGGTTTTAATAGGTTTCCTGCATCCATTGCACCATCTGTTTTTCCTGCTCCTACTATTGTGTGAAGTTCATCTATAAATAGAATAATTTTTCCTTCACTCTTTTTAACTTCTTGCAAAACTGCTTTTAGTCTTTCCTCAAATTCTCCTCTATATTTTGCACCTGCAACTAATGCACCCATATCAAGTGAGAATATTGTGCAATCTTTTAGGTTTTCTGGAACATCTCCTCTTACTATTCTTAATGCTAAGCCTTCTGCTATGGCTGTTTTACCAACACCAGGTTCACCAATTAAACATGGATTGTTTTTAGTTTTTCTTGATAGAATTCTTATTACATTTCTTATTTCGTCATCTCTACCTATTACTGGGTCAAGTTTTTGTTTTCTTGCCATTTCTGTTAAATCTGTACCATATTTCTTTAAAGCATCATATGTTTCTTCTGGATTATGAGTAGTCACTCTTGTATTCCCCCTTACTTCAGATAGAACCTTTAAAAAGTTGTTTTTGTTTATATTAAAGGTTCTAAATAATTCTTTTAATTTTGAATTTGCTTTATCAATTAAACCAATCATGATGTGTTCAACAGATACATATTCATCTTTCATCTTTTCAGCTGTGTTTTGGGCATCTGTTAACGCTTCATCTGTGTCTCTTGAAATATATACTTGATCCATTTGCCTTGCATTTGAATGCATACTTGGCTTGTTTTCTATTTCTCTTTTAATTGCTTTTTCAAATTCATCACTTACATTCATTTTCTTTAGTAATTCTTTTATTAAACTATTATCTCCAATAAGCAATGCATATAGCAAATGCTCTTGGTCAATTTGACTGTTCTCGTGCTCTATTGCTAAATTTTGAGCCTTTTGTATAGCCTCTATTGATTTTTGAGTAAATTTTTGAATATCCATATACATTCCCCCTTATTTCAAATTAGCAGTCTCTTATCAAGACTGCTAATATTGTATCTCTTTTTCCCTACTTTGTCAATAGGTTTTGTAAAAAATTTTTAACAAAATTTTAGACCCTTAGTATTTCCATACTAAAGGTCCTTTATTTATTAGAAATCACAGTTTTTTGGTGTTCTTGCAAATGGTATTACGTCACGAATGTTTTGCATTCCTGTTAGGTACATCATCATTCTTTCAAATCCAAGCCCAAATCCTGCATGGCGTGCACTTCCGTATTTTCTTAGGTCTAAGTACCACCAGTAATCTTCTTCTCTCATTCCATTTTCTTTTATCTTATTTTGTAATATTTCTAGGTTATCCTCTCTTTGGCTACCACCTATAATTTCTCCTATTCCAGGTGCTAGAAGGTCTGCTGCTGCAACTGTTTTTCCATCTGGGTTAAGCTTCATATAGAAGGCTTTTATTTCTGCTGGGTAATCTGTTACAAATACTGGCTTTTTAAATAATACTTCACATAAATATCTTTCATGCTCTGTTTGTAGGTCTGATCCCCAATGAACTGGAAATTCAAAGTTATCGTTGTTCTTTTCTAACTCTTTAATTGCATCTGTATAAGTAATTCTTGCAAAGTCTGAATGTACAACATTGTGTAATTTATCTAATAAACCTTTATCTATAAAGTTGTTGAAGAATTCCATTTCTTCTGGACAATGTTCTAGTACATAGCTGATTATATATTTAACCATATCTTCTGCTAAGTCCATATCATCATTTAAATCTGCAAAACAAATTTCTGGTTCTATCATCCAAAATTCTGAAGCATGTTTTACTGTGTTTGAGTTTTCAGATCTAAATGTTGGTCCAAATGTATAAACATTTCTAAATGCAAATGCAAATGTTTCAACATTTAATTGTCCACTAACTGTAAGATGTGCGGGTTTTCCAAAAAAGTCTTTTGAATAATCTACTTTTCCGTTTTCTAGCTTTGGTACATTGTTCATATCTAATGTAGATACGTTAAACATTTCTCCAGCGCCTTCGCAGTCACTTGATGTTATTATTGGTGTATGAACATACACAAAATCTCTTTCTTGGAAGAATTTGTGTATTGCATAAGATAATACTGAACGTACTCTAAATACTGCGTTGAATGTGTTTGTTCTTGGTCTTAGGTGTGCTACTGTTCTTAAATATTCAAATGAATGTCTTTTCTTTTGAAGTGGATAATCTAAAGCAGCTAAAAATTCTACTTCAATTCCTGTAGCTTTAATTTCAAATGGTTGTTTTGCTCCTTCTGTTTTTACTAGCTTTCCTGTTACTTTAATTGATGAACTAATAGGTAATTTACAAATTTCTGCAAAATTGCTTAGTGAATCATCAAACACTACTTGAACGTTTTTGAAAAAACTGCCATCGTTTAGTTCTATAAAGCCAAATGTTTTAGAATCTCTAACAGTCTTAACCCAACCTTCAACTACAACCTCCTTACCAACAAGTTCTTCTGTTTTTTCATACAAAGTTTTAATTTTTTCCATTAAAAACTCCCCCTTTTTATTTTGTTTAGTTACAGAGGTACAAAAAAAGCCCTCTGCAACAAAATGCAGGGACGAAAATAATCCGCGGTACCACCCTAGCTTAAGCATTGCCAAAACTTGCAATACTTCTCTCTTAAAATATGCTTCCAATGTGTTTCACTTTGTAATGTTTGCTAAAAGGGCTTTCAGCCCATGACCCTTACTCTCTACTAGTAACCTCTTACAGCTTTGCATTGTACTAACGCACTTTAACTGTATTTTATTTTATACTATTATGTACTAATTTGTCAAGTATTATTAGGAAAAAAGTGTAAAATATAAGTTGCCATTATAAAAATAAAATGTGTATTTTCGAATTTCTACTAATACACATTTTATTAATATTTAATTCATGTATCGCCTGCAAGCTTACAGCTTTACATAAAGTGCTGGGCGAAAACCTATGTTGTCGTTGCTGTAGGTCGGATCGTCGTCGCCACGATAGCTTGCTGGAAGGTTAGAACCATTGAAGTCGTAAATGCCGACCCCTGAAAGCTCGACTGCTTGAAGAATAAGACTCTGTAGTCCATTCATATACATTTCCTGCTATATCATATATGTTTTTTGAACTGTTTCTTTCTGTTGTTCCTGTTGTTAATAAAATACTTTTACTTTTCTCTTTTGAATATTCATTAACTACATCTTGAAAATTTCCTAGTGTGCCACTTGAAAGCACTGCATATTTTCCCCTATTTATTGTGTAGGTTTCTGAATCATAATAATTTCCCCATGTTGTACTATCTGTTACGCTATGGCTTGAATCTTTTATGAAGTCTAGCATACTGTCCCAACTAGCTCCTGTACATAGCATACTTGTTGCTCCATAATTTGTGTTTGTTGATGCATACAAGTTGTTGCTCAAATATACAGCACCTTCACTCACATCAGACATACTTTTTCCCCATTTTACATAGTTATACGGATATTTATCTTGTTGTACTACAAAGGGTTCTGTCTGTAATGAACTACTTGTTCTTTCTGTTGTACTTCCTGCTTCATATCTTCCTATATAAAAGCCTCCATATTTATATATACTTTTTGTTAGTTCTGTTATTTGTCCTGCTATTTCTGTTTTATCTGCTGTATCATTAGTTGAATCTGGTTCTGTATAATTTGTACCTAAACCTGTTGTCCTATCTCCTCCTGTTGATGCATTTGCAGCCCATAATGATCTATAAAAACTTGCTATGCTGTTTTCAGTATCTGATGATTTTACTTCTACTGGTATCCATACAAATTGGTTATATTTTGTTTTTACACTATCTGGGTTTGACCAGTCTGGTGTTGTTCCTTCTGGAATATCGTAGATTACTAATCCATTATCTATACTTTGTTCACTTTTTATACCTGATACTGTAAATCCTTTTGGTATCCATGCTGTTTTTCCATTACTTACATATTTTGTGTTTTCTGTTACTCTTGTTCCTGGTAGATTATCCTGTCTTTGTTGTTCCTCAACTCTTCCCAATTCGCCCATTAATTCATCTACTCTTGTTTGTTCTTGAGCAGTTTTATCATTTGTTCCTGATACTGCTTTCTCAGCACTTCCGAATAAATCTCCTTTTATTGCTAGATTTATACTTACTCCTACTAATATCAAAAGTATTATTATTGTTATTATTAGCGCAATCAACGTTATACCTTTGTTTCTATTTTGCATTTTCTTATTTCCTCCTTCTTATGTTTTTTTGTTTTTTTCCTATTGTTATTTTGCTTTGTTTTCTTGCAAATTATTCTGTTTTCTTTTCGCACATTGGAATAACAGCTTTTTGCAAACAGACTTTGCTTTTTTACTTTTCTATTCACTTTTCAATGTGCTTTAATTTTCCTTGAATAATTTACAGTATTAATATATATCATTTTGTATTTTCCTGTCAAGTAGTTTTTTATGTTTTTTATTTAAATCATGCACAATATTGCTTCTAGTCCTACGTTTATATCTAGTTGCCCTTGTTTTGTTTTATAGTCTAGGTCTATTAGTGCTTGCAATGTATTTCTTAATTCTTCTTTTTTGAAATAGCTTGCTTGTTTTTTATATTTTGTTGTTAAAAACATCTGGTTTGGTTTTAGGTTTAGGGTTTCTGCTATGTTTACTCTGTATTCATCTGCAAGCATTGTTAAGTATATTTTTTTTAGGTGATTATATAATGTTATTAATATTTTTTGTATTGGTTCTTTGTTATATAATAGCTCTTTTAATATTTGCAGAGCATTTGCTATGTCTTTCTTTCCTAAGCTATCTGTTAAGTCAAATATTACGCTATCTAGTTCTTTTATTGATAATAAATCTATGTCTTTTGTGGTTATTGTTCCGTTTTCTCCTGCATATTCTATTAATTTTCTAATTTCGTTTATTAGTGTAAGCATGCTTGTACCACATGTTTCTATAAAGTAATCTAGTGTTCTATCATCAATATTTACTTTGTATGCATTAGTTATTCCCTTTATTCTTTTTGCTATTTGAATTGGTTTTAATTTTTCGAAGTTGCATGTTGTTCCTAGGTTTTGTATTGTTTTTGAAAGATCATTTGTGCCTATTTCTTGTTCTATAAAGACTATAACTACACTTTCCTTTATATTTGAAATATTTTCTTCTATATAGTTTGCGATTTTTTCTTGTAAGCTGGTGCCTTTTGTTGTTTTTTTAGTTTGCTTTTCATCTTTCTTTTTGCCTCTGGCTTCTTTTTTAAATAGCCCTGAATTTTTTACAATTATTAGCTTTTTAGGATATCCAAATGCTGGTGTTTCAATATCTGAGATAAGTGTTTCAATATTTTTCTCGTCCATTTGGATATAGTTAATACCATTTACTAGCTCGCCAAAATTCTTTTTAATTTTCTTCACTGTTTGCTCAAGTAAATATTGTTCTTCACCATATAAAAGGTAAATACTATCTAAATTACCTGTTCTTAAAATTTTTTCCAACTCTTCAATAGTCATGTTAGTCTCCTTATAGTTTTTGTGAGAATTTTGCTGAATGTGCATGGCATATTGCAGCTGCCATACTATCTGTTGTATCATCTAATTTTGGTAAATTTTCTACATTTAGAATTGTTTTTACCATCTTTTGTACTTGTGTTTTATCTGCTCTTCCATAGCCTGCTACTGCTTGTTTTATTTGAAGTGGAGTATATTCATATGTTGGTACATTTTTCTTGCACCCAACTGTTAGTATTATTCCTCTTGCTTGTGCAACATTTATAGCTGTTTTTTGGTTATTGTTGAAAAATAGCTCTTCTACTGATATTGCATCTGGCTTATATTCATCTATTATCATACTTATATCATCAAATATTTTTGTAAGTCTTAGAGGAAATGATACTCCGGCTTTTGTAAGCACTGCTCCAGAATCTATTAATTTGAATTTATTTCCTACATAATCTATTATGCTATACCCTGTTATTGCATAACCTGGGTCTATTCCTAATATTCTCATTTTTAGTCCCTTCCATATATTATTCTAAAAACTTCGGCTACACTCCAACTTTGTGCTATTGTTCCTTTTGGAGAATATGGTGGTTTCGAATCGTAAATCTCACTTATTTGCCCTAAACAGCCTCTTTCCATCATATCTTTAATAAATGTAGTTTTTGTTTTTTCTTTAAAATCTTTAAGTTTTAATTTTAAAGTTTCTCTTTGTTTTTTATCTTTTTCATTTTTTATCATATTTTTTAAGCCATTATAGTAAAGACCTAATAGCCATGGCCATGTTATACCTTGGTGGTAGCTAGAATCTCTTCTAAAACCATCTCCTTCATATACATCTACATAGCCTTTTTCGCCTTTTGCTAATGTTTTTAAGCCATATTTGTTTAAAAGTTTTTTCTCTACTGTTTCCATCATGTTTTTTGCTTGTTCTGAATTTGGCTCTAATACTGGATATGTTAATGATATGCTAAATAGCTGATTTGGTCTTATTTTATTGTCTCCTAATACATCATACAAACATTTTCTTTTTGCATTGTAAAATTTTTCTTCAAATGATTTTTTACACTTTTCGGCTAGTTCTGCATACTTTTTGGCTTGTTCTTTTTCTCCAAACTTTTTGCTTAAACTTTCTATTATTTTCAAACTATTATACCACAAACTATTTATCTCAACTGCTTTTCCATTTCTTGGAGTAAAGCAATGATTTCCATATTTTGCGTCCATCCAAGTGTTTTGTGTATTTTCTGTTCCTGCAGAAATTAGTCCATCTTTATCTAAGAATATATTATTATCATCTAAGTCTATACCTTCACAATAGTTTTCTATTATTGATTTCATCTTTTTATATATATTCTTTTTTACAAAGTTGAAATCCCCAGTATATTGTATGTATTTTTCTACTTGCTCGAATAGCAATAATGAGCTATCTACACTATTATACAAAGGTCTATTATCATAACCTGAATATCCATTTGGAACAAGACCAAATTTTATATCTCTAGTTAAAGTTAATAAAATATCTTTTGCATATTTATATTTTTTTTGCATTAATAATAAACCTTCAAATGAAATTAATGCATCCCTTCCCCAATCCAAAAACCATGGATAACCTGCAATTATTGTATGATAACCAAAGCTTGGTCTATACACAATAAAGTTATCTGCTGCTATTGCAAAATATCTTAAAATGTTTATTTCTTCTAGTCTTTCTTTTGAAACTTTTGTTAAATCTTCTTTTGGTTCAATAAATTCAGATTTATACATTAATTCATTAATTCTTGTTATTTCCTTGTTTATTACTTTTTTTACGTCTATTTCTTCAATATTTTCCTCTAAAGAACATATAAAGCTTATTTCTTTTCCGGGAATTTTCTTCTATTTCTATTTCATATCTTCCAGGAACTACAAGGTTTTCTTCTGGGAAGAAGCCTCTTTTTTCCTCCTCTAAATAGTACATATTTCTAAATGTATCATTAAAATGTTCTATATAAATTCCATTTGGCATATAAAAATATACAGGATAATTGCTATATTCATCTATTACTAGCTTTACTTTACTGCTCTTTATATCCTGTTTTATTTTGAATTCATGGTTAGTACTCATTGTGTGGAAATCTCTAAAATTCACTATTGGTGTAACAGTAAGTTTTGCTTTTGGTCCATCATTTTGAATTTTATATAACACGCATACTGTATTTTTTCCATATTCCATGCATATAATTTTTGTAATTTTTAGATCATTAACTTTGTATGTAAAAACTGGCATATATTCCTTTTCAAAAGACTCTTGATATTTATATCCATCTGATATATAGTTTTTACATATGTTTGAATATAAATTGTATTTTGTTCCTTCTATTTCAATACTTTCATCTACTTTTGATAATATTACATGTCTTCTTGCAGGTGGAGTAAGTGGGGCTACTAATAGCCCATGGTACTTTCTTGTATTAATTCCTAATACTGTTGAAGATCCATACCCACCTATTCCATTTGTTATAAGCCATTCTTTAGTTATTCCATCTTTTAAATCTAATTGTGCTTTACTTAATTTCATTTGTACTAACCCCACTTATTATTTTTTTAATTCTTTTAAGAATTTTTCTTTTTCCTTTTTTTCTGCTTCTTCTGTCATTTTCTTTGCTTTTTCATGTATTTTTTTATTTATGTTTGTTGTTTTTTCACTTTCTCTTATAGATTCAATTCTATCTTGATATTTGCTACTAAATTTACTCTTTCCTCTTACTATTTTTGCATGTTTTTGTTTTGGCTTTCTTTTAAGTTTTAGTTTTTTCTTTGTTTCTTTTAATTTTGCGTTAAGTAATACAAATTGTTCATTTGTATTTTTATCTTTAAATTTCAAGTCATTTACTATTATTTCTATTATTTGTTTTGCAATTAAATCTGGGTTATGTCTAATGTATTCTCCTTCTGTACATGATACATCTGCTCTTATAATATTTGTACCTTTAATATTTTGCTTATCAATATCTACCAAGCTTGCTCCTGATTTATTATATTTTCTAAGTATTTCTGGTACTATATCTCCATTATCGCAAATACAGTAATCTATAATATCTGCGCCTGCATGTTCTGTAATTGCCTTTATGTGGTCAGATAATGCATAATCATCAGTGTGTCCATTTTCAGTCATTATGTTTGATACATAGATTTTATAAGCTTTGCTTTCTCTAATCGTTTTTGCAACATTTTTTATTAATAAATTAGGTATTACTTCTGTATATAATGAACCTGGTGCTATAACTATTGCATCTGCAGATTTTATTGCTTCAACAATTCCAGGTGCTGTTCTACAGTTTGTTGGTTTGATAAATACTCTATTAATTTTTGTAACTCTATCTGTTGTGATTTCTGCGATTTTTTCCTTTTCTTCTATAACTGTTCCATCTTCTAGTTCAACACAAATTCTCATTTCGTCTAATGTTGCTGGAAGAACTTTTCCAACCATTGATAAGACATTGTTACTTTTTTGAATGCCTTCCGCAAAGTCTTTACTTATTTTTTCCATTGAATCTAGGTACACATCTCCAAATGTTCCTGTTCCAATAGGTAAATTCATAAGTTTAGACATTTCATCGCTATGCTGAGCTAAAGCTATTATACTATTTCTTATATTATTTGTTGGTTTTCTTTTCTTTTTATTACCATAGCTTGAAATTGTTACTATTGCTGTTAAATTATTTGTATAATTTTTAAGCCCCTCTAATATTTTTGTTAGTCCAACTCCTCCACCAATTACAACAACTTTAGGTCCTCTATCTTTTGTATCTCCAAGTTCTTTTATACTATTTGCATCTTGCAAAACTGCAAGTTCTAGTGTTCTTTTTTGTATAAAAACTAGTCCAACAATAAATAGTGTTATTCCTGCCACAAATGTTGCAATTATCTTAATAATATCTGTTAATAGTAATGTGTCCGAAACTAGTATTTGTGCAAAGCCAAAACATGCTAGTACCATTCCTATTAACATTAAAAATATCCATCTTTTAATTTTTGTGCTGTTTTTCAGCCAACTAAAAAAGCTTCTCATTTTACTCACCTATTACCTTTATTTCTAATTCTAAATCTACTTTATATTTTTCTTTTACAATTTTTTTTATATGCTCAATTAATTTAAGAACATCATCTGCTGTTGCATTTCCTTTGTTTACTATAAACCCTGCATGTAACTTTGATACATAAGCATCATTAATATTATATCCCTTTAAGCCACATTTGTCTATAATTTGTGCTGGAATATATTCACTTTTTCTTTTAAAAACACTTCCTGCACTTGGGAAATTTAATGGTTGTTTTTCTTTCCTTCTGCTGGCATCATCTTGCATTTTTTCTTTAATTTCTTCTTTGTCTGTAATGTTTT